>VOFH01000868.1_pt1 | contig 216107 bp, 286 predicted proteins | sample 5384091 | NCBI WGS metagenome assembly VOFH01 (sample SAMN12384727, study PRJNA508395) | human gut metagenome | isolation source: healthy gut G | host: Homo sapiens | reverse complement strand
AAGTCCTGTATTTCTTCAAATGCTTGATATTACAGGATTTTTCTGCATTTATGCAACCTGAGCTTCCGCCTGTTTTAAAGATATCTTCCTGAATCTTCTCTACGATTTCTGCCATGTTTTTCCTGCAATATTGAAAGGCGTTGGTAAAAGAAAGTCGCTTACCAACGGGCAATTTAACGTTCGCCACACGCAGCAGTTCATCTTTGGCGTCATCAAACTTCACATGGGTGTAGGTATTCAGCGTTACGCTGATGTCTGCATGACCTATGATGTACTGCAATGTCTTGGGGTTCATCCTTGATTTTGCCATATTGGAACAGAAGGTGTGCCTGCACACATGAGGAGTTACCTTCGGCATCTGGATGCGGTAAATCTTGTTATACTTTTGGACGATATGTTCAGGTACTTTTCCAATGAAGTGCCACCATGGGCATATCGTTCTGTCCAGAAACAGAAAACCAGCGTGTATCCATCCACCATTGGCTCCGCTTTTGGGTGGGCTCGCTTGGCAATGATCCGGCGGAAACAGGAGGCCACCTCTCGGTCATCGGAACATAGCGGATACCAAGCCGTCTTGCTGCTACGATAGAGAGCGCCGCTGTCATCTTTTTCTCGCTGGTCAGGCCATAGTTCTGCTCAAAATAGAGAAGCAGATACTTCACGTCTGTATCCGTCAGGGCGCTGGTATTCCTGCGCCAGCCCAAATCCCGCACAATGTCCACCCGGTCAGTCAGGAGGTTCAGCCGGATCGCCCCGCGCAGGAGAGGGTCATGGCAGAACACCGTCCGGCAGTTGCCGATGGTGTTGGCGGGCTGGCCCTTCTCGGTGACGGAGAGGCTTTCCCGCACCTCAGAGGCGCTCTGCTCCGGCGCTAAGGCTTCGGCTGCGCTCATGGCGGCCTGCCGGGTGGCTGGCGGCAAACTCTGATATTCGCTGCTCAATCTTCCTCACCTCTTTTCCGTACTGGGCGACAACGGAAGCCCGTTCCTCCATGCTGCCGGACAGGAGAACATCCAGCAGATACTCCGTGTGTGCTTTCTTTTGCAGTGCTTCCACAAACAGCGGATTCCATGCTTCCTCCGGCGTTTGCGGAGCGTATTTCTTCTCCCAGCGTTCCAGCAGATGCAGGTAATCGCACAGTACCCGGAAACATTTCTGCTCCGCCTGCCGGTAGCGCAGTTCCTCGCTGATTTTCCGTTTGACCGGCCTCCTGCGGGGCGGGTCATGGCCTTTGGCGTCATAGCGGACAGAGAAATCCTCCGCCAGCTTCAGAGCCGCTTCCTTACCGCTCAGACCAAACAGGCGGGCGGTAAAATCAATCACATCCCCGTCCGCCTGACAGCCGAAGCAGTGGAACCGGCGGTCAACCTTCATGCTGGGATGTTTGTCATCGTGGAAGGGACAGCAGGCCATCCCATTCCTGCCAACCTGCACCCCGTAATATTCCGCAGCCTGCCTTGTGGTGACAGACTCCTTCACCGCTTCAAATACATTCGATTTTCTCACCTCCAGACAGAGAAAAAGACACCTGGTTTCCGCAGAAAATCAGATGCCTCATAACTCCATATCGTGTTTCTTAGTCGGAGCGATCCGCCCCTCACGTTCCCAGCGTTCCCGGTTATCCCGGTCAGCGTCCAGCTTGTCTTTCGCCAGCTTATCCCGGATGGATTCTCTGGCTTTCTCCTTGATCTGCTCCTTACCGGCCTTCTTGACCTCCGGCTGCATAAGCGTTTTCTGGATTTTTGCCAGGGCACTCTGCATGACACGTTTGATTTTGGTAATCACTCCATCCAGCCGGGCGGCGGCGTAGTCACGCTCCTTCTGCGGGGCCTTCCGCTCCGGCGAAAGTACCCACTTTTTTGTTTCCTCAATCAAACGAATATCTTCTTTGTGTGTCTCCTGCCGGACAGTATCGGTCACCACCTCCACCGCCTTGTCATAGGCCACATCGGAAACATCATCCAGCAGCGTCTCCACGTCCTCGATTTTGAGCGTCAGTTCTTCCAGCTTCTGCTCCTGCGCCGTCAGCTGCTCCTTCTGCTTCATCAGGATATAGTCCTGCTTTTCCAGATACTCCCGTCCGCCGTAGGACGGCTCCTGATCCAGATGCAGCCCATGCCGCTTTGTGATGTCAAACAAAATCGTCCGGCAGACCGCATCGAAGGTCTGTTTCCGATTGTTGTGCCTGCCTTTTGGCTTGTCCGGGTTCGGGAGAGGGATGCCCAGTTCCTCCAGCGCCTTCTCCTGCTGGGGACACAGTTCCCCGTAGCGGTTCTCACAGTCGAACACATGGCGCTCATGGATGTGGGGCGTCCCCTCGTCCAGATGGAGCGCCCAATCTAAAATGTGGATATGGGAACCGAAGCGGCGCTCGAATTCCTCATAGAACTCGTTGACGATGCGAAAGAGCGTTTCCGGCGGGACGGATTCTTCCAGTGTGCCGATCTGGTAGATGCTTTCCTCCGGGCAGGTCTTGTTGTTTTTCAGCAAGTCCTCCACGGTGCGGTTGCGCTCGGTGTGCCGGGTTTTCTCATTCCGGGCGTTCTGCGCCTCCACATGGTCAGAATAATACTCGTAGTAGTACATCCGCTCGATTTCCTCAAAGCTGAAATCCGGCTGCTCCGGGTTCTCCCGGAACTCGTGTGTGGTGAAGCCCCGGTAGCAGTCCCAGTAGATGTTTTGCCTGGCCCGCTCTGCGTCGATGTGTTCGCTGTTCTCCACATCAAACCGGCGGTCATTGTGGCGGGGATTGTAGGTGCCATGCTTGCCGGAGCGCCCGTTGTGTCGTGTCAGTTTCAAACAATTTCCCTCCTTCCTGCGAAGATGTTCCGGGGCCGGGGAAGGGCGGCGAAGCCGCAAATCCTGCGAAAGTCTGCGTCAGGTAATACCCAGTACAAGTTGACGCAGGCATCAACTTTCCCTGGGCCGAGGTTTTCCACCTCTGGACACCGGAGTAAAGGCTCGCCGCCTCTACACTCCGCACAGGCGCTGCCGCCCTGTACCCGCCCAATGGGCGTTGCCCCTTGACCCCAGCAGTGCGCTGCCGCCCCTGCACCCCGCCACAGAGGGCTCGCCGCCCTCTGTACTCCCGCACCGGTGAAGCTGGCTTCCGCCGCAGAAGCGGTTTCCGCCAGCTTCACCGGCTCCACATCCACACATTTACGTCTTTCGGCGGGAAGTGGATACGGAATATGCCTGCGGGGATTGCCGGTCAAAACACCGGGTGCAGCCCCGGCATTTTGACCGTAATCGCCCCGATTTCAGGCGATTTTTTCTTCCGCCCCTACCACCTGAAAGCCATGCTCCTTTGCGTAGGCACTGGCAGCGGCTTTCCGTTCCTCGCTATACGGCGGGATAAGCCGGATCGACAGCCGGGACTTGTCCAGTACATAGGTCACGCTGCCCTCCGGCGTGCTGCGCTCCAACCGGCACAGCAGCGGGTACTTCCGACTGAACTCCGCTAGTCTGCGCTTCAAGCTGGCGTTGAAGGTGTAGACGCTGGCAAGGCTCTCCGCCTCGTTCCAGTTGATGATGGTTTCTTTCTCATATTTAGACAGCTTCCTCATATAAATCCTCCTCATAATCAGTGTAAGATTTCAGCACACGCAGGCTGCGCTTGAGACGGCGGTACTCGTCCATCTCCATGCGCAGATGGTGGTAAAAATGCCTCGTACCAGCTTTCGTCCACCTCCGTCTCCACCTTACGGGCCAACCCCAGCATCCGGCGTTTGGCCTCCGGGTCAACCGTCAGGGCCGTCAGCCATTTCAGCCGTGTCACCGTGTTGTGGTGGCTGGGACAGGCGCAAGCGTAGAGAATCTTCTTTTCTTTCATACTCAGTGTCATAATGATTTCCTCCATTTCTTTGCTGCGGAGCCATACGCCCCGCATGATAAACTTGTTTCCTGTCCGCCGGTCTGCCTGCAAGCCGCTCCTGCCCGGAATTTCTCCCGGCGTATCGGCCTCTTTGGTGCGCTCGATTTCTGTCCTGGCGTCACTTCCCCGGAGGCCATACCCCTTGCAGCCGGTCATTCGATTTTCAAGGTTCTGTGCCTGTCTGCAAGAACCAGTTTACCGAAAAAAGAGGCCCTTTCCCGTATATCCAAAACGTCGGAAAAACGCTTGAAATCCGCATATTTCCACGCTTATGGAATCGTGCTATAATGGGTGTAATCACTGAAAAACCATAACGAGAGAGGGGGCTTTGGATGTACGCAAAGCTGACAATCCCGGAGCGGCTCAAAGACCTGCGGGTGGTGGACAAGCACCTGACGCTGGAACAACTGGCGGAGCAGACCGGCCTGTCTAAATCTGCGCTGGGGAAATACGAAACCGATGACTACAAGGACATCAGCCCATTTGCGATTGCGACGCTGGCGGATTTTTACGGCGTGTCCGCCGACTATCTGATGGGACTGACCGATAATAAAGAGGTTCCCAACGCCGATGTACAGTCGCTCCATTTGAACGATGAAATGATTGAACTTTTACGGAGCGGCAAAATCAACAATCGGCTTCTCTGCGAACTGGCTACACACCCGAACTTCCGGCGGCTGATGGTGGATATGGAAATCTGTATCGACCAAATCGCCAATATGCGGGTGGAGCAGATGAATCTGGTGATGGAAGCCACCCGGCAGGCCGTCCTCAGCAAGTATGCGCCCGGAGAAGATGACCTCTATATGCGGACGCTGGAACTGGGGCAGGTGCAGGAAAGCGATTATTACAGCCACGTCATACACGATGATCTGGACAGCATCGTCCGGGACATCCGGGAAGCACACCGCAAGGACAAGACCACCGCCGACCCGCAGCCCGCGCTGGATGACGTGAAGGAAAAATTTGAGCAGGCCATCCATCAGGGCAGCGATATAGAAATGCTGATCCACGAATTTTGCGATAAGTTGCAGATACCCTTTGAGAAGATTTCCTCGGAGGACTTCTCGGCGTTCCTGCGGATACTGAGCCTGTCCAAGCTTCTCAAAAATCCCAACAACATGAGAGGAAAGGCCAGCCCCATCCCGCCCAACCGTAAGGCTAGGCGCAAGCAGAAGTAAGTCTGCCGGTATCGGCTTTATGTGTATCCCTGTCTGTATTTTCCAGTTTAGCGAAGAAACGCCGGTTCCAGAGTCCCTTGCAGACGCAGTTCGCTATGTCTTGTAGACATAGCCCATCACTCGATATTCGCTTCTGACAATAAAAAGTATAAGTCTGGACACGGCAGAATCAGAGTGACTTGCGGTACAGCTACCGGGCGTGTTTGTCACGGTTGGCGGCTGTAAAGGCAGCAAAAAGGCCATCCGCCGATTGATCGGCAAATGACCTTTATGAAGCTGTATTCTGTTGTGGTGGTTGTGCCCAAAATGGGCACAGCCAAAAGCCGATGTTGTTTCGATTTTAGTCGGAGTCAAAATGACCCCGACTGTTGTTTTCGAAATTTTGGGTAGTTCTCAAAATGGAAACCACCACTTTATCCAGATAAAGCGAGTGACTGATTTCTGGTGGGTATCATTTTGATACCCACCACTTTAAAGTGGGTGGCCACTTTGTCCACCACCACTTTATGGGAGTAAAGTAGCCGTACTCAAAATGAGAACGGCTACAATGGGGATGCTACTCTTTTTCTCTCTGCGCCACTTGCTCATAGGCTTCCTTTTGGACAAGTAGCCCCGCCGAAAAGCCATATTTGAAGTGGCTTTCGTTTTCCTCGCACTGAGCGATTGCCATTTGCTCCCGCAGTTCTTCAACCAGAGCATAGTCCTCTTTGCTCAGGTGTTCCGATAAAGTATCCATCAGAGCTGCACTGGCTTTGGTGGCCTGCTTGAACCTCAGTGAATCAGCGACCACCGTTTCACAAGGATAGAACCTGCCGTTAAACATTTCTTCCAGAATCATGCGTCCACCTCCCTCAGGCAAAAATCATCTCAGAGAGGATGATTTCCTCTGCCCGGCTGCGGATGCTGTTCATGGCTCTCGACCCATGCAAGCTGGTCACGGGCTTTCAGTTCCTCGGTGACGCCCTCCGCATCCTGCATCTGCGAGATGATACACGCCAGCCGGTCATCGGCCTGCTCGTTCAGGTCAGCAAGATATGTCCAGAGTTTTCCCGACAGAAGCAGTTCATTGTACTGGCCGGGGCAGTGTTCTTGCAGAAACGCCTTGTGCATCCGCCCCCACCGCCCGATGGGGCGTTTTTCCTCCGGCAGTTTCAGGTCGGGGATGTAGTAGTCTCCCATCAGCGTGTAGCCGATGCCGTTGTGGTGGATTTTCTTTGGTAAATGCTCCATGTTCGACCTCCTGTATTCAATTTTTTCAGAATCCAGTTGATCGTGTCCCTGTTCATGATAAATTCAAGGCAACTGAACTCTTCACGAACAAGTATGGCACATCCCTTCCTGACTGCTGGAAATTCACAGAATAGCTTCCACCCCTTCCCTTGGTCTGCCCATAGGTATTGGTATCCAGTGTTTCTTTCCCCAATAGTTCCGAGACATATTTATGCCCCTCTTTTTCATTGCCGCCCAGATATAAAAATTCGTCGCAATTCCCTATGAGACTTTCCCAGCTATCCTTAAACAAGGCTTTCATCTGCGCAATGTTCTGGATGATGATGCTGCAGGAAATTGCGCGCGACCTCATGGTTGCCAGAAGCTTGTCAAAATCATCCGGCAGCGCCACGTTTGGCCACTCATCCATAATGCAGTGTACCGGGATAGGAAGTTTTCCATGGTATTTCCGGTCCGCCACATAGTAAAGGGTTTGAAAGAGGTTACTGTAGATCATGCCCACCAGATAATTGAGGCTGGTATCCGCATCCGGGATACAGCAAAACAGCGCCACCTTTTTCTCCCCGATGCTGTAAAGATCCAGTTCATCGGTACAGGTCAGATTGGCGATCTGTTTTAAATTGAACGCAGCCAGACGGACACCTACCGAGATCAGGATAGACTTTGCAGTCTTTCCTGCTGCCTGCTTGTAAATGGCATACTGCTTGACTGCAATGCTCTCTGGATCCCGCATTTCCAGTCTTTCAAACAAAATGTCCAATGGTGACTGGTAATCCTCATCATCTTCTTTGACCTGTGCGCTTCCAAGCATTTCCATAATCATCGGGAAGTTCTGTTCTTCCGGTGGAGCCTCATGCAGTAAATACAGCATAAGTGCCTGTAAAAGTGCAGTCTCTGACTTCTCCCAGAACGGGTCCGAGCTTTGTGCACCCTTTCGGTGTCGTGTTGCGGATCAGGTTATTGATCAGCTTCAGTACATCCTTATCATCCCGGACATACGCAAACGGGTTATAACACCAGGAAGTCTCCGGATTGATCAAATCAAAAACCCGGACTTCATATCCATTCCGTTCCAGAACACCTCCGGTTTTACGCAAAAGTTCTGCCTTGGGATCTGTAATCACCATCGAGCAGTTACACTGCATGATGTTCGGAATCGGCATAGGTCCGGCTCTTTCCTGCCCCGGAACCTCCGACTACCAGACATTTAAAGTTTCGTTTATGCTTATATCCATCCAGTCCCATACGGAAATGCTGTGTTAAAAGCAGATTTTGCGTGTATCGCTTTTCGCAGTAACGTCTGCAGATGGACAGCTGTTCGCCCCATTTGGCAGAACCATGTTCCACCCCTCTTCTATAATTTTTTTTTGGGATTCATAAATACCAATGCCTAACACATAGGCGATTGTGAATGTGAACACACACCGCACGTGTACGGCGTATAAGAAATAAAAAAGGCTGATCCAGTTTTTCGGTCAGCACTTGTAAGATCTGTAACAGATTCGTATCCGGTTTTATGGCACAGGCAGTGATCGCTGCCGCCCACCAAGGCTTCGCCCATTCGCCCAATGCATGTGAATCTGCCCGGCATCATCAATATATGCTACCGTTCCTTGTAATCCCGGCGGCATCCCCGGCTCATCCATAAAGTCCAGGCAGAGCCTTGTTCCTTTCGGATACCGCTTTCGTAATTGTTCCACTTGTTTTTGATCGTACATACTCATAGACATCCCTCCCTTCTGTTACCAGAAGAAGCGCCTGCTGGTGTTTGGTTTCATGACCTTTAAGATCACGCTGTCAATGCCGTCGCTGTACCTGCCCATGGCAAGATACTTGTCCCGCAGCCGATTGAGGGCATTGCGAAGTTCCCGCTGTTCCTCGCTTATAATGGGAAGCCTTTTCTCGGAAAGCTCATAGGCTCGGACTTTCTGCAGCATGGCTTCTGTCTCTGGGTGAACCGTTCCCATCCGGCTCTGGGCTGCCAGCTCATCTTTGAGTGCCACTGTAAACATATTTTTCATGATGTTATCCGTTTTTAAATAGTAATCTGCCATCCCCGTTCCCTCCTATCTTTGTTACACCCAACATACCACAAGAACCCTGCAATAGCTATCCCAACGGCGGAACTTTTTTAAGAACCTATCGCTCCGGCTGTTTCTCTTTTTTCTCTTTCTTCGGTGCCTGCTTTGGAGGTTCCTCAAAAGAAAAATCATCTTTGGAAAAGGTCTGCTCCTGTTCCCCGAAATTTCGTTCCATATGGTTACGGATAGTATAGGCTGCCTGCCGGACATCATTTAAAAATCCCCGCAGTTCCTGGGGATCTTTCTGTCCATTTGCCTGCATCTCTGCCACTTTTCCAAACTGGAAGCCGGACACCTCTGCCCCATACCGCTTGCCAATCACATACGCAGCACAGTATGCCTGGGCATTCACCTTCTTCCTTGCATAGTTCCCATCGTGCTGATCCAGGGCGGCACAAGCCAGTTCCCGGTTCACTGCATGGAATGTTGTATTCTCATCCATTCCGTTGCGCACATAGACGGTACGCTGTTTCGGGATATACTGTGCCTGGATGCCCTCCGGCAGATTGTCTGCAATCTGCATCCGCACTGGCTGATCCTTTAAGACTGCATGGATCAGTTCTTCCATGGAACGCTGTGGACGTTCCTCCAGCGGTTTCCCAGACATCTGGCTGATGTCAAATCCTTTACCGATGGCATAGCCTGTCCGCATCTCCCCGTCTTTTTCATATTCCGTACTGACCATATAGGTGTAGCCATGCACCCCGGATTTCGGAGAACGGTGTTCTTTTTCCAGTAATCATAGGATTTTACCACCGTTGCTTCTGGATTCTGTCCGTAGATCAACAGAAGGTTGGGTGTTTTCTGCGTATTGCACTGTGCCATAAAATCTAAAAATCCCTTTAAAGAATCCCCGTTTTGGAACACCGCCTGTGCCTGGGCGTCTACCTCTGCCCATACTTCTTCCCTCTGCTGTTTTTTCATGGCTGCATATTCTTCTTTTGATAACTGCTGTTGTGGAGTTTTTTCTTCCCCTGCCCCACCAGGGATCATGTTCGTTAAATCCATAGCCTTACCTGCCTTTCACTTTCTTCTGTTCCCTTCTTTGTTGATTTCTCGGTTTTCTCCGGCTCTGCTGTTGCTTCTGCCGCTGTTTCTGTTCCGTTTCAATCTTTTTTTAATTCCTGCCGGACAGATGGTTTCTCCCCTTTCCAGCTAGTTTCCTGCCCGGAAAAAGAACCGCTGCTGTGCGAGGAAGGTCCGACAGATTCCCCTGCCTTCTCCGCCTGGGTAAAATTTCCTCCGAAGGAGAGACTTCCCCATCAAACAGATGCTCTTCTTCATCCAGTTCGAACTCAATGGTCCCTTCCGGCAGCACCACCTTTTCGGTCTTTGCCGGAAGTTCTTCTTTTGCTTCGGTTTTCTCGGTAAACTCTGCATCGATCACACGCTCTCCTTCCCGGACTGGCGCTTGTTCCACAACCGCTTCCCCGGCTTCGGATTTTACAAAGTCCAGATTCATCTTATCCAGCACCCGGTTCACCTTTGCCGCATCATCAGCAAACACCATGATCTCGGGAAACTGGGGGTTCTTCTTATCCCGGATGACCACATACAAAAGTCCCTGGATTTGGCTTCCCCGGCAAACTCCCGCAGCCTGTCATGGGGAATGGTGAAAAATTTCATTGCCCGCTGTTCCTTTAACATCCGAAGCAGATTGGTCTTTCCCCTGGTCTTTTTCTGGTCCTTCATCACCGCAACGATCAGCACCGCCAGATTCTTTGCAATGCTCCCGCTGATCCGTAAGGTATGTTCCATGCCTTCCATGGAATACCGAACAATCTGATCTGCCGCATCACCGCCATAGTTCATACGCTCTCACCTCCTTACCGCTTCCGTTCTTCTTCCCTTCGTTGTTTCCCAGACGATTCCTGTACCTTCTCCTGTTCCTTTGTCCGTTTTAACCTCTCTTCCATCTCTTTCGACTGGATCTCGATCTGCTGGCTTAAACGGATCTTCTTCCGAAGTTCTTTTAATTCCCCGTTGATCTCCTGAATCCGCATACCGCCCGGTTCTTTTCGGTATAGCATTCTTCGCTCCTTCATTAAGGAAAGCACCTGTTCCTCCAAAGGTTTCCGGTATGCTACCAGCTCTTCCCTGGTGTTGATCCCCTCTTTTTGCAAAAACTCCATCTGCCGGATGCGCAGATCCAGTTTTCGGATATCGGCACGGACCGCATAAGAAATCCGTTTCGGCTTCTGCTGAAGCACTCCCATCCGATACAGATAAGAAAAATACAGCTTTTGAAGTCCGGTAAGTTTCCTCTTTGGAAACTGCACCTGTGTGTTTCCATACACCTGCTGGATCTTTGGACGCAGGATCTTCTCCCGGATCTCTGCCTCCCCATAGCCTTTTCCCAAGGAACGCAGACGGACATACCTCTCCATATCCGGTGTCTTTAATGCCGGATACTTCCGGTTCAGCTTCCAGGTATAACCCCGCTTCTCCATTTCTTTTACAAACTGACTCCAGGAAAAGCTCACGCCAATGGCATCCCGGATATCCATGCGGATGACAGTCCTCCAGGTAGGTTTCCCTTCCCCTTTTGCAAAACTCTGCACCAGATGGTAGCCCTGTACCCCGCCTTTCTTATGGAATGAAACTTTGGAAGGAGGATGATCCGAAACTGCCTATGTTACCAATAAAGGAATATGAAAATCAGGTGGCGGATGGTGCCGATGGATATTGTATTTTAGGTCGAATGGCGAATGACTATAAAAAGTTGATCCATCCAGTGAAGAAATATCAAAGAGAACGTTAAAGAGAACTTGCATGGGGGAGTCGATTTGAATCGATGGAACTGGTTTGGCAAGCATAGCGTTTGGATATCCAAACGCACTTTGGGGAGAACCCCAATCCCCCGGCAGTCGAGAAAGGAGAGAAGTGAAATGTTTTTTGCAGGAATGGCTCTTGGGATAGTGGCAGGCGCAGCCTTTGGCATTGGAATCATGTGCTGTGTAGTTGCCGGAAAGCAGGAGGATCAGCAGATGGAACAGATGCGGATACGCAGACAGAAGAAGGGAGAACTGAAAACAATCCATTTCCGGGATCGGGAAGGAATAGAGAGGTTCTCCCTTTCGGATGGGGGAAAGCCTTTGCATGATGGCAGAGGACGGAACGAAAGAGATTGGGCTCTGCCGCTTTGTGGATGGGAAGCAGGTGGATGTGAATGGGCAGATTTGGGAGATCGGGGAATTCCTCTGGCAGATGGAACGCAGGGGGGGATTCAGGTGTATCCCTTAGAGACAGCATAAAAGAAGGAAAGGTAGGTGGTCGAATGAGAAAACGAAACCATGTAGTTCCTGTCCGTTTGAATGCGAAAGAACTTCGGCATCTGGACGGGCAGGTCGCAAAGAGTGGACTAAGCAGGGAGGAATTTTTACGTTCCCTGATCTTAGGCGCACAGCTTCAGACAAAGCCCTGTGAGCATCATGCAGAACTTCTTCGAAAGATTGCGGGACTTTGCAACAATGCCAACCAGCTTGCCCATGTTGCCAATGGCACCGGGATGGCAGGGGAAGCCAGCGTACAGGAGATGCTCCGGATTTCCAAAGAGACCTGGCGTCTGGTGAAAGAGGAATGGTAGATGGCATATACCAGTGTCCTCCCCGTCCACCGCCTGGAGCGTTCCATCGACTATGTGAAGGACCGGACGAAGACCACCAAGAGCGCCGGTTCTTTGGAAGAAGCCATTGATTATGCATGCAACCGGGAAAAAACAGAAGAGACCATTTTTGAGGATGCCATGGGGTGTACCTGTGAAAATGCCTATGCGGACATGGTAAAGACCAAAGAGCGCTTAAGTCATTAACCAGATACAGGTTTGATAAAGTACAAGAACGAGCAAAACTGAAAACTTCTATCTCACGCCTTGTTAACATCCTTTTCCCTGAACTGGAAAACTTGTTCCTAGTCTTCACATGGTTTCTATATACGCACTCTTAGCCGAGTTTCCTTCTTCTGCTCAGATTGCTTCATGCCATCTGACTCGCCTCACAAATCTGCTGGCGAATGCTTCTAAGGGACACTACAATAAGGAAAAAGCGATAGAAATCCGAAATGCCGCCAAACATTCCATCGGTTCAAATATGCCTGCAAAATCTCTTGAACTAAAGCACACAATTCGGCTTATTCAGGAATTAACTTCTGAGATTGATGAAATAGAATGCTTCATTAAATCCATTATGGACGAAATCCGCTCTCCAATTCTTTCCATCCCTGGTATCAATTACCGAATGGGTGCGATGATCATTGCTGAGATTGGCGACTTCAACCGTTTTAGTTCCCCTGACAAGATACTTGCCTATGCAGGACTTTCTCCCTCTACTTACCAATCAGGTCAGCTTGACGGCTGTTATTCTCACATGGAAAAGCGTGGTTCGTTACCTCCGCTATGCGCTGTTTAATGCGACAAAATTTATCTGCATTTGGGATAATCAGTTCTCTGCTTATCTTGCAAAGAAGCGTTCCGAAGGCAAACACTATAATGTTGCCATATCCCATGCTGCCAAGAAACTGGTCAGGGTTATTTACCAACTAGAAAAGTCAGGGCAGCTTTATCATAGAGCAGCATAAAATTTAACTTCATATCTCCTTTTAGAGCACCTGCAAAGATACTCTTATTGTCATGCAGTTTTCAAGGTTCAAATATATCTGAAAAGCATTTCTGCAATTTACTCAAAAAATCTTCATTTTAACCTTGACTTTTAATAGTTAGACTTTCATGCAAAAAGGCAGGATACCTTCCTTTTCACGGGAACATATCCTGCCTGGTCTCTTTATTATTTTGTTTTCATTTTCTGTTTTCTTTAAAATATGATAAAGAAAAACTCCCCAGCTAAACTGGGGAGCCTCCAGAAGCTATACCTTGCGGTCCTACGGCTTCATTTTTTATCACATCTCACAGTTCTTAATTACTTCACTGTGAAATTTAATCATGACTTTACCATATATAACGAAAGGTTGAAGAAACCTTCCAGACTACAGGCTTCGCAAGTTTCTGTAGTGCGATTACTTTTTATCATACTTTTTTTTAACAGATTTGTCAAAAACTATTTCCTATCTTTTACTTCTACTAGAAATTCTTTCTCCGACATACCTGCAATCTGTGAACACAGTGCAACTGACACCCCTTTTTGCATATAGAATCCAAGTGCAACTTCTTTCTTTGCAAAATTGGTTGCTTGTTCTACCGTATACTTGACATCAAATAAAACAGCTTTCGGTATTTGAATCTCAATCTGCATATTTTCATCCTTTCACTATTCACTGGTTTCACATTTTCTCTGCCATTCTTCAAAAGCCTTCGAAGCGTTTCTCACTCTTCCTTTCCCAATATCTCGGTATCCTGTTTTCAGCTTTTGGTGAAGTTCTGCTTTCGTCATAGTATCTGCATTAATAGAACATCGCATTTTCAAAACTGAAACATCTTCCGCTGCTTTTCTTAAATGCATGAAATACCTCCAAACTTAGAACAAAACATTCCTTCTACATACGCTACTATTTTTCCTGATAGTTCCGTCCTAAAAATTTCTTTTCTTTCGTAAACACAGCTACCTGATGTTCATCAATATCCATCTGTATTAATTTCCGCTGTTCTTCATTTTCGATTTTATCCCGATTCAACGTAAGGATATATTGAAAATCCTGATACTGCTCTTCCTGCTTATAAATATAATTTAAACATTGAACTAACGTATCTTGATCCACATCGAAAATGTTGTCATGTACCAAAAACAACGGATGCCTGTCTCTGGTGTATTGATTAAATAATAACGCCATATCATAAATGAACACCTTTGTTCTGTCTACACTATGGCTTCCATCATCGTAAATACGAAGCGTCAACTCAACTGGTGTTTTCTTTCGTGCCTTATCAACAGTCTGGAGGCTAAACGAACATTCCTTATTTCCCATAATGGATTCATGGATTTCCAAAATGGTATCAATAAAGTCATCCATGATTTCTTTGTTTTGCTCAATCTCACTATCAATTTCCATGAGTTGCTGGGTTTTTTGTAAATTCAGCATTCTTTTCTTTTTCTCATTCTTTTCGTATTGATCAAACAAAAACTTCGTATGAGAAATGGAATCCTTCTTCGCCTCATAAATCTTTAAACTTACTTTTAGATTCTTTAGCACTCCTTTTTTATCGATGACTTTCAGTTTCTCTGAATATTCATCATCCAGTACCCGAATTTGTTCCGCAATACTTTTCAATTGGCTCTCCAATTCCTTTGCCTTTTGGTTTACCAATGTTCTTTGGAATTCTTCTATCTTGTTCTTAAAACCTACGACCTCATTTAAAGATTTTACTACTGCATTTCCCAACTCGCTCTTAAATTGGTTATAGACCAATTCGATTTCTCTGTCATCAATCTGCTCCGGCTTTGGCATTTTTCTGATTTTTTCATAGTCATATCGCAAAGCCTTTTGGCGTTTACGCAACTGATCCAGCAAATCCTCCAGTTCAATAAGGTCTGCCTCCATAGAATCAAAAGTCTCATTCGTTTTAAAACTTTCAATCGCATCTTCCAATTTTTGTAATTCATCTTCCAATGCATTTAATTCTGCCTTAACATCTGAAATTTTCTTTTTTCCTTCTTGCGTCAATTCTTTTTTATCTTTTGCAATAACGGTATTGACTGCCTCTATCTCCTTTATAGTTTCTAAAGTGTTTTTATATGCCTCTAAAGAAAATCCCAACAAAAACAAATGAGCGCTCAAATCATCCGGAATCTTTTTCGTCAAATCATGGCATTTGATGATATCTGTGAATTCGAACGTTCATCCCGCATCAAAATTGAAAAGAGATTTCTGAAACTAGGTACTTTCTTCCCATTTAATTTTGGGAAAATAAGCCCTGTCAGATATTCTCTTGCATCCTGAAGTTTATCAAAAGATACCGTTCTCCCTTCTCTTATGATTACAGGCTGATCCGCTTGTTTCCGGTTTCTTTTATCGTGATCGCTTCGTCCCCTATATCCAGATCTAATATTACGTTTTCTTCTAACGGAAATACTTCTTTCGGTATTTTTGCAATTCTTGATTTTTCATAATCATTCAAGAAACCAAAATCTAAAAACTCAATACTCATAGACTTTCCAACACCATTTGTTTTCCGACCTTTTACAGAACTATCATCGTATTTCTCGCCTAATATAATATTGACTCCGTCATGAAAAGAAATCTCTTCAAAAATATTACTTTCTGAATAGAGCCGATTGAGACGAATACGACTTATTTCTTTACCCATATATTCGCCTCCTCAAATTCGACAATATTAACAGAATATAAAAAGGAAAGACCCAAAATCAACTGTCTGCTGCTTGTGATCCCCGCCTTTTTCAATGCTTTAGATACATCATAAATAGAAATCTTCCCAGCTTCCTGCTTTTTTATCTCTTTGAGTATGAGATAGCCAATATACATTGCGGAAGATTTCAGTGCATTGCTACTTGCCAGCATCATACTCACTCCTTTCGTTTGGGAATACCCTACATTTAATCATTTCGTTGACAAGATAGAATTTAATTGCAGAACGGTCATACTTTTTACCATTCGCGCTTAATTTTGTTTCAAAATATATAACCAGTTTATTCAATGCAGCAATCGGATTATCCTGCTCTTCTTCCAAAAATTGTACGCTGATATCCTGCAGATAGAACATAATAATAATGTCTTGTGCCTCATCGATCCCCAGCGTTTCATTTACAATCTTCAACGCTTCCCCATAAATGGTGTAAAAGTGTCGTATATTCCGCAATCAATCTATCTGCAAAATCCCGAAACCTTTTATAAATCTTATACTCCGGATCTACCGTTGTCTCACAAGGCTTCTTTACTTTTCTGTGTTGCGAAATATACTCTATCAAATCTATGATCGTGTCCACTTCACTGGCCTGCGTTTCTTTCACTGAATAATATTTATTACACAATTCTGCTGACAGGTAATTACTGATTGCTTTTATTTGTTCTGTTTCCAACTCTCGAACATCTTGCATCAGTTTTTCTACATCCCAAATGTCTCTTTCTTTTTCAAATGAAAACATTCCCTGTGTATCAAAATTGGAAGAATATTTTTTCTTCTGTGTCAAAATCAGCACAATCAATCTATCATAGCTCTGATACGCTTTGTTTTTATTAAATTCTTCTATCGTATGCTTAATCTTTGTACTACTATTATCTGATGTGACTTGAACTGCTATCCTATTCTTTGGATCTACCAAATCAATCGCCGGGGCATTTTTCTCCAAATAGTTTGCATTTTTCAATTCATATCCATAGATAAGATTCAATAATCCGGGAAAGAAATCTTCTGCAACGATGTTAATATCATAGAGATTTACCGCATTCAAGATAGACACTTCCCGACTTAATAAGGCCAGACTCTCAGCCACATTTTTCAAATAAACCTCTTTGTTCATCATGCTCTTTCACTCTCCTCATTTGTTGCTTGCTTCATTCTACCACACTTTTTCTAAATTACTATTGATTTTTCCAGAAAACTATGGTATATAGAATGCCTTTTTTATCATATAAAATCTACACAACTCCTCTTTTTTATGGTTTTATAATTTTTCCCGATCTGTGTTTTGTCTCACATTCTGCACTTTTCGGATACTTTCAAACACTCCCCGGAATATACAGTTCCAGAAAGCCACCAAAGAGCTGGAAAAGCACCTGCCTTTGAACACTTCCGCCATACTACAAGATTACACAAGTTGCCACAACCTGTTGCACATCCCTTAACTTCGAACACTTTTTGTTCCGTATCGCCACTTCCGTTGCAGCTTGTCTCACATACTGCACTTTTCGGGTACTTTTGAACACTTCCGGCAGGAGATCGATTCAGAGCACCGCAGGATACATCCAGAGAGCTGAAGAAAGTACCCACCTTTGAACACTTTTCACCTTTCAGGTTCTGCTTTTACTGCCACAAGGATGTTCCGGGCCTCCTTCCACTCATAAGAACAAGTTACCAGCGTCAGGGTTGTCTCACAACCTGTACCAGCTACCCCTGTTTCAAACAGCGACAGCGCTTTCGCCTGTGCTACATAAGCCTCCAATTCCTGTGGACTCTGAAAAGATGTCCTCTGGAAGTCGAACATGGACACATCGGCTTTCAAAACTGCCGCTATCCGGTACTCCTCCATCCCTCCCGGTGTCTGAAAGAACACCCTGGGATGTGCTTTCCAGTAATCATAGGAGGCGTACTGATCCAGATTCCCGAACATTGCCCCGCTGTTCATGTTGTGACCGTAGATGGTCAGATTTCCCGATTCTCCCAGAATACAGTCTGCCTGGAGGAACAAACTTCCATTGATGTCGTAGTTTCCCCGGTAATCCCTCCGCAGATAATCCTCCGGTTCTTCCGGGCTGCTCTGCAGTACCGGATAATCGATGCCACTCTCCTGGATCGTAAGCCAGCCCCGAACATCCGGATACTGACTCTGGAGGGAGCGAAAGTCAACGGCAGGCACTTCCAGTTCTCTTCCAGCCTGTTCTTCTTTTTGTGTTGGGGAGCCCCCCGCCCGGAGGAAATCCTCCGGGAAGTGGGATTTTAAGTCCTCCACCAGTTCCCGGTTCTGCCGGGGAATGACCACATAATTCTGATAAAGCAGTACCACACTGAGGATACAGACAGCACACAAGACTGCCTGCAGCATCCACAGCTTATTCTTCTTTTTTTCGCTTCATCTGCTTTTTCATGTCTCTTCTTATAAATCATGGTTGCCATGAGTCCGGCTGCTGATGCTCCCAGAAGTGCAAACAGAAGGATTTGTTTCCAGTGGTCATCTCCTGTCTGCGGTACACCCGGTGTTTCCGGTGTTCTTGCATCTTTCATTTCCACCTTCTGGATTTCCATGGTATCTTCCAATGTGAATTTCACATCTTCTGCAATCTCATAACCTTCCGGCGCTGTGATCTCGCGCAAAGTCAGTTCTTCCCCTACCGGAAGTTTCTCTACCAGATGAGGCTTTCCATCCGTTACCCACTCTTCCAGAATCTCACCCTCTTTATTTAAGATCTGCAGCTTGGCACCTTCCAGTTCCTCGCCTGTGGTAATATCCGTCTTGGAAATTTCCACTTTGGAATAATCATCTTTCATCTCCACTTTGGTCACACTGCCATCTTCCTTTACTTCAAACTCCATATCTTCCGCAGACACATACCCTTCTGCATAAGGCGGTAGCTCTTCATGGAGCGTATACGTTCCTTCTGGCAGTCCATAAACTACGTGTGGTTCTTTTGCACTGATCCACTCTTCTACGATGTTGCCCTCTTTATCGATGATCTGAAGCTTCGCGCCTTCCAGTTCTTCCCCGGTTGTTGCATCGGTTTTCGTAAATTGGCTCTCAGTCGGCTGGTTTTCCACTTCTTTTGTCAGCTTGATTTCTGCAAGGTTCTGGTCTATGTAAGAGGCATCGATCTCCCAGATTTCTTCATTTGGAAGATATCCCGGTTTTCTCACTTCCTCTTTTACATAATATTTCCCATGATAGAGGTCGCTGTCAAAGGTAAGCTGTCCCTTCTCATCCGTTGCTTTCTTCTCCAGCAGAGTGTCCTTTTCTACAAGAACCTCACCCTGCTGGGAGAGGATATCTTCTTTGGCATACAATCCAAAGATCACGCCTTCCAGCTTCTCTTCTGTGACTGCATCCTTCTTTTCTACAGAAATGGAAATCTTCTGTCGCTCATTTTTATAAGCAACCCCTTCATAAACAACTGCCTGAGTATCATCCTCTGCGGTTAGGGTAAATTCTTTCTGTTCCGGGTTCAATACGAAATGGTCGCCTGCTATGGTTTCTTTCATATAATAAGAACCCAATGGAAGATTATTTACCACTGCCTTTCCTTCTGAATCGGTCACTAAAGTTGCCACCAGATCGTCTTTTTCATAACGGATGACCGGATTGCCTTGCTCATCCTTTGCTCCGTCCGGGGAATAAATGGTGGCATGCAACGAATGACCCCCAGTTCCAGACTGCGGCAGGTAGCTGCATTGGGAACCGCATTATCAAGACGCATTAAGTCCACCGTCCATCCTCCGATATCCACAAGAAGAACAGAGGGTTCATCTTTTAAGTATTCCGGATAAAGAGCCAGGGCTGAGTACCCCTGGGGGAACAGTTTCACATCCTCAATCTGGATCTCATAGCGTTCCCCTTCATATAAGAAACGGATTGGCTGTTCCTTCCGAAACAGATACTCCTTGAATTTCTGTTTTTCCCTTCCAAACCCGGTAAGGGGAAGCCCGGCTGCAAGAACAACTTTCGCTGTCCTTTCCCCGTTTCGCTTTCGAATCTCCTGTGCCAGTGCTGCCAGCGTCAAAAGATAATAATTGTCGTTGGCGGTCTTGTCCTTTACCAATGTCTGTCTCCCAGTCCCACACACATAATACTCACCCCGGTATTGCAGGACATTCTGCATGGTATAGGGTTCGTATTCATACCGGATGATCCCTGTCGGGAAACACACCTGCTTTGTTTTAATGGCGTAATATCCATGATCAATTCCGATAATCATCACTTACCACTCCCTTCTTTTCTGTTCTATGAAAAATTCCCAGTGAAAGAACCCTTGCTCCCCGGAGGCGCGCCCCGGCAGGCATTCTTTTCTTTCCAGCCCATTGTTCTTCCTACTCCCGGTCTCGAAAAAATGTCTGGACGGGAAGATAATGCAATGTTCCTTCCAAAACAAGAGCCAATCTTTGAAAACGGAGGATTCCCCTATTCTGCAGCTCCACCATTTCGTAATATGCTTTCTTTGTTAAAAAGTAACGATGATATATTCCCGCTTCCCCAAACTTCTCCGTCTGCTTCAACACCAAAAACTCCACCATATACCGGGTATCCGGTGCAAACCGTTTCTCACATAGCATGTCATCTCCCTTCACTGCCTTCACACCTTCCGATTCCCTGGCGACTGCCAATAACTCATGGATACTGATACTCACGTTTGCTATCACCTCCCTTCAAAACTCTTTTCCAAATTTTCAGTGAAAAAAAGACAGGCACCTACACGATGTCTGTCGCTGCGGGATCTTCCATTCCCTTTTTGTATGATTTTTAAATTAAGTTTTTTATTTTACCAGAATTTGGACAAATAAACGCTATATCTCAGATATAGAATTAAAAGAGTCTACTTTGATTGTTCATGTCTCTTATATCTTTTTAATCACTTGACGAATCCAGCGTCCCAAGGTAACATACCAACAATTAAAAATTTGAAAGGAGTCCTTAAAATGCTGTGTGATGAATTATATAATGAGCTTTGTCAGCTTTTAACCAACTTTGAGACCGGGGAAAGACCTGTCGATGCCAACGATTTTTACTCCCTGCTTGTAAAAATACAAAACAACTGGGAACTCGTGGTCCATTGCCAATAACACAATAAAGAAACCTTAATCATACAACTGATCAGAGCCTATGGTCTTTTCGTCGGTACTATTTTCTACCGTTCTCGCCATTCCCGTTTACACTGAGGATTCTTTTGAAATAATTCCTCATACCGAAGAAGTATATCCATACTGTCTTGTGTAAAATCAAATGGCTGAAGCATGGGTATCGCGGCAATGCGCTTGAAACATATTCTAATTGTTCCAACTGCTTAGACGTGTATTTTTTCTTTCTGGCTTCGCTATATGGCAAAAGACCGTATTCCGTCTTATACCCTGGAATACGGTCTTTCTGCATTTCCTGTAATGCTTCAATCATATTTTTGTGATGGTGTCTGGATTTATAGGTATCTATCTGCCCTCTGGTCATGCCGACAGCCGATGCAAAATCTGATATCCTTTTATAAAATTTTCCTTGAATCTTACATCTCGGAATAAAGGCAAATACCTCAGTGTTTGGCCATCCACATTCATCCCGCAGTTGCTTTACTAAACGAAAGCACTCTATAAACGAATATTCTGGTTTATAGCGCTGTTGTCCATATACTAACAGCTTGGAGATATTATATTCCCTGCATAAAAAAGCAGCGTTCTGATATACTTTCCCTTCATACACAATTTCATATCTTTTCCCATTATTCCTGATCGGCAAATAAATAGCTTCCTCCAATGTTTTCCCATATTTCAAGCGTTCAAAAAACATTACAGGGCTGCACTTGATACTCCGCACATAATTCCACTAATGTATTATAGGTTTTCCCTTCGAAGCATATCGGTTCTTTCTGCAATAGTTCAAGAATAATTTCTTCTAATGTCATGTTTCTTGTATGGATTCTGGCTGATATGGAAGTCTCTCTAATTCCAAATGCTATTGCCAGCGCATATCTGCTCTGATATCGTTTGCCCCATAGCATAATTTTCTTCTCTTGTGTCTCTTTGCAACGATCTACCGCTTCTTCTATTGTTTTGCACCTTTGTATATAATGTGCTAATGAATTCCAAGGTAATCCATATTCTTCAGCCAACGCTTTAGGCGAACGATATAACTTTCCATTGTATTCAAAAAGCCGACCTCTTCCTCGCACATCATTGATGCACATTTGCATTGCATCTTCTAACGACCAGCCTCGGCAGCCGGAAGGAATATATTCTCTGACGGTCAATTCCATATTCCTCTGCCATTTCTTTTATCGTTTCATATGTTTTCCCATCATAGCAATACGCCATAGTCATCACCTCTTCTCTTCACCACACCAGTATACCTACTTATCGTAAAAAGCTATTCAGCAAATCCACTAAATTTTACTCTTTATTTGTTTCCTCCCCTATAATCACAAAATAAAAAGGCAGATAGAAGTTTTCCACTTTCATATCCACCTATGCAAAATTCCCATATTCAATTAACCAAATCTTCCTGTAATGTAATCCTCTGTCTTTTTTATTTTGTGGTGTAGAAAATAATGTATCTGTCCAGTTAAACTCAATCAACTCACCCATAAGGAAAAAATGCACAGCAATCTGAGATACGAACTGCCTGCTGCATATTATGTGTGACCATAATTACTGTATATTTTGATTTCAGTTCCATAAGTAAATCTTCTATTTTCCCTGTACTGATTGGATCAAGCGATGCTGTACTCTCATCACAAAGAATTACTTTTGGCTGTACTGCCAACGCTCTTGCAATACAAAGTCTCTGCTGCTGTCCTCCCGACATCCCCAATGCAGATGTTTTTAACCGATCTTTCACTTCATCCCAGAGAGCCGCATCTCTTAAAGAGCGTTCCACAATTTCATCCAGTTTCACTTTAGAACGAATACCATGCGTTCTTGGTCCAAAAGCCACATTGTCATAGATGCTCATCGGAAATGGATTCGGTTTCTGAAATACCATTCCGATCTCTTTGCGCAGTTCATTTACATTCGCATTAGAAGAAAATATATCCTTTCCATCGTATTTTACTTCTCCTGTAATGCGCACATTCTCTACAAGGTCATTCATTCGGTTTAGTGTTTTCAAAAACGTGGATTTACCACAACCACTCGGTCCAATCAATGCAGTAATCTGATGTTCCGGGATATCCATTGTAATTCCCTTTAACACCTGATGATCTCCATACCATAATTTCAGATCTTTAGTTTCTATAATTGAGTTCATTTCTGTCTCCTTTTTTTGTCAATTCTATATTACAACGTGATACCCAAACTCTTCCATATTCCGTGTATCATGTACTTATATTCATAGCAAAATCTACGCTATACACGCTATGCACATGCCCTAAGTGTACTATAATTTTCGTCCATTAGAAGAACTTCCGGTTCAACCGCAAGCGCTCGCGCTATGCAAAGTCTTTGCTGCTGTCCTCCGGACATTCCAAGAGCGCTCTTTTTCAGCCTGTCTTTACATTCATCCCAAATCGCCGCATTTCTAAGAGAACGCTCCACAATATCATCCAACTTAGACTTGGAACGGATTCCATGCGTTCTCGGTCAAACGCAATATTATCGTAAATGCTCATCGGAAACGGATTCGGCTTCTGAAATACCATTCCGACACGCTTTCTCAGAAGATTAACGTCCATCCCTTTAAAAATATTTTGTCCGTCCAACGCAATTTCGCCTTCTATACGGCATCCCTCTACAAGATCATTCATTCGGTTGATCGACTTTAGCAGCGTTGATTTTCCGCAGCCGGACGGTCCGATAAACGCAGTGATCTTATTTTCTTCGATTTCCAGATTTATATTTTTAAGGGCTTTAAAATCCCCATAATACAGATCAAGATTTTTAATACTTATCTTTGACATACCTGTTTCCTCTCTTAATTCACCTTATGCTTTTGTCAGTTTCCGCGCGATCATACCTGACAATGTGTTAATACCTACTACTAAAACCAACAGAATAACCGCTGTTGCATATGCCTGATCCATATAAAGACCTTCACTTGACAAATGATACATATGAACCGCCAATGTACGCCCCGATCCCATCACACTTTTCGGAATCTGAGCCACGCTTCCCGCTGTATAGATCAGCGCCGCCGTCTCACCGACGATTCTTCCGATTGCAAGGATCACTCCGGCAAGAATTCCCGGAACAGCCGACGGGAGCACAATGCGAAATACTGTACGAAGCTTTCCCGCTCCAAGTCCGAAGCTGCCTTCTCTGTAAGAATCCGGAACAGACTTAAGCGCTTCTTCCGTCGTTCTCATCATAAGCGGAAGGATCATAATAGACAATGTAAACGCTCCTGCCAAAATCGAAAATCCCCAGTCCAGCGTATTTACGAAAAACAACATTCCGAACAATCCGTATACAATAGACGGAATTCCCGAAAGCGTCTCTGTTGTCAGACGGATCACTTCTACGAATTTATTTCCTTTTCCCGAGTATTCCACAAGAAAGATTGCTGAAAAAATACCGAACGGAACTGCGATCAAAAGAGAAAGTATCGTCATTACGATCGTATTGATAAGCGCCGGAACAACGGAAGCATTTTCCGAAGTATAATTCCATTCAAAAGCGAAAGCTTAATATGAGGTACTCCGTTGATCAAAATATATGCGATCAAAAACAACAGTACCGAAAACGTAAGCAGCGCTCCTAACATCACGAGCAGCATTACGAGAAATGATCCCGGATGTTTTCTGTATGTTTTCAGCCTGTCTTTGACTGTCATTTTATTACTCATGATCTGTCCTCCTCTTAAGCAGTGCAACGCTGAAATTAATAATCAGGATAAATACAAAAAAGAACAACGCCTGTTGCGATCAGCGCTTCTCTGTGAAGTCCTGTCGCGTATCCCATCTCCATTACGATATTACCTGTCAGCGTTCTGATTCCTTTAAACAGATTTCCGACAAGACGGGGCTGATTTCCCGCAACCATGATCACTGCCATCGTCTCGCCGACCGCACGCCCGATCCCGAGAACAATTCCTGCGATCACACCTGATTTTGCCGCAGGGATGATCACTCTGAAAATACTTCTTTCTTTTGTTGCTCCCAACGCAAGCGCTCCTTCATAGTAATGAGCCGGGACAGCCCGCATCGCGCTTTCTGTTGTTCCGATAATCGTCGGAAGGATCATCATGGCAAGGATCAGAGAAGTCGTAAGAATACTGTTTCCGTCACCTGCGTTTTTTATAAGTCCTGCATCTTTTAATGCTCTTCCGAAATCGCGGATGATCGGAACAACGACAACAAGTCCGAAAAATCCATATACGACAGAAGGAATTCCCGCCAGAAGTTCTGTTGCCGCTTTCAGAGGTCTGTAAATTTTTTTCGGACAGTACATTGCCATAAATACAGAAGTAAGAATGCCGATCGGCACACCGATGATAACTGCGCCCGCCGTAACATACAAGCTTCCGATGATCATAGGAAAGATACCGAACAGTTCATTACTCGGACGCCACATTTCTCCGGTAATGAATTTCACAAATCCGATTTCTTTAATTGCAGGGATGCCGTTAGCGAATAAAAAGATACATATGAGAGCTACCGCCAGTACCGAGGCACAGGCGGCAACAAAGAACACTCCCTGCATGAATTTTTCAGTCCATGCTTTTGATTTCATACTAATTTCCTCTTCATTTTATCTGATCTTGCCGAACAGTTCTGTCACACGCCGAGCCTTACTCAGCGATCTCATCCCATGTAAGTACGTCTCCGAGGTAGATGGATTTTACCTGATCAGATGTCATCTCTTCTGTCGGGTTCGCTTTGTTTACGATCACTGCGATACCGTCTGTCGCAATGACTGTTCCTTCCAGTTTCTCTTTTTCTTCGTCTTTCAGCTCTCTTGATGCCATACCGATATCATAGCTTCCTTCGATGGCAGATGTCATACCTGTCGTTGAATCGGATGACTGAAGTTCAACATTTGCATTCGGATTCACTTTTTGTATGCCTCTACAAGTTTCTCCATTACCGGAGCTACAGAAGAAGATCCTCCTACAACTACGCTTCCTTCCGGCTTAGTTCCTGCATATGCCTGAACATCGGATACCGGTATGTAACCTGCTTCTTCTACAACTTTCTGACCTTCCGTACTCATGATAAAACTCATAAAATCTTTTGCCGCTTCATTGTCCAGATCTTTCTTTACTGCTACATTAAACGGTCTGGATACTTTGTAACTTCCGTTTTCAATATTTTCTGCCGTTGCTTCGGCTCCGTCGATCTTAAGTGCTTTTACAGCGTCCTCATCAAGAGATCCAAGAGAAATATATCCGATCGCATATTCATTTCCTTCCACTGTTGTCATCATAACCGAAGTATTGTTTGTGATCTGCGCTTCCGTTGTCGTCATGTCGACTTTTTCTCCGTCAACTTCTTCCTGAATGCCGAACAATTCGATAAACGCGCCTCTTGTTCCCGAACCATCCTCACGGGAAACAACTGTAATGTCATTTGCGCTGTCCCAGTCTCCTGCATATTTTGCATCTCCGCCTTTATCCGCATCTTTTGCATCATCGCTTCCTGATCCACAGCCTGTCATAGCTGCTGCCAACATTCCTACCATAGATACAACTGCGATAAACTTTTTCATTTTCATAGTCTTACAATCTCCTTTTTGCTTCCGCTTTTTCATTTTTTGTTTTCTTTTATTCTTTTTTATTTCTTTCTATTCAGCGAAAACACCTAAAACCAACTTCACATTTCGCTGTTTTCTTTTGTGCTCCTTTGCACATTGACTATCATAAATAACAAATGTAAAATGTGAAATCAGCGCTATGTTAAATCTATGTAAAATGAAATTTATTCTAAAGCAGCCGCCGGGATCTTGAACAATTCCGGACTTTGGCTTGCCGGCTATACAAAAAGCGCCCACACAAAAATCCTGTTTTTCAAACAATGATTTTTGTGTGGGCGCTTTTTCCATGGAGTATAGGGGAGTCGAACCCCTGGCCTCAACAATGCGAATGTTGCGCGCTCCCAACTGCGCTAATACCCCTTATGGACCTGGCGGGAATCGAACCCGCGTCCAAAAACCTATCCCATGTACTTCTACTATCATAGTCAGTTCTTTTTCATTCCCTCTGCCGCACGGGAACTAACACCCTTACGGTTTCAGTAGCTTCATGATACGCCTATCGGCTCAAAGCTTTGCCAATATCGTTTCTCACATCGTTGATGCCGGATTTCCGTGGTGTGAGTGCCACAGAGCCGACATGCGGCAATTAGGCCGCAGCTAATTCGAAATTATCGTTAGCGTTTAATTTTAAGTTTGCGATTTAACGCATCAGCCTGCGGATAGCTTCTCCATCTTCAAGATCCCTGTCGAAACCAGTACAAGCCCTCGTCTGTCAGGTTGTACAGAAGATGTAATTTTTACATCATTTATAATATAGAATATACTGCTTCAAAAATCAAGGGGGTATAGCGCATTATTTCTTTTCTTCCGCTTATTCTTCTTTTTATTTTATCTTTAAAACTACAGTTCTTCTCCATTCGACCGGATTACGTTCTTGTACCAGTCAAAAGACTTCTTCTTATACCTGTTTCCGCTTCCATTTCCTTCGTTATCAATATCGACATAAATAAATCCATATCTTTTTTCATCTCGCCTGTTGTAAACGATACAAGATCAATGCATCCCCACGGGGTATATCCTATAAGATCTACTCCGTCAAGTTCAACCGCTTTTTTCATTTCGGTAATATGTTCTCTTAAATATGCAATTCTATAATCGTCATCACATGTTTTATCTTCTTTTAACACATCGATCGCGCCGAATCCATTTTCTACAATAAACAGAGGTGCTTCGTAACGTTCATAAAGAGTAACCAGAGCATATCTTAATCCGACAGGATCTATCTGCCACCCCCAGTCACTTGCCTTCACATACGGGTTTGGTACAGAATACGGAGAACTTCCGTCCAGAGATTCTGTCGTATCTTTTTTTTGCATCTGCTTTCACCGCATTCGTCATATAATAACTAAATCCCAGATAGTCGCATTTTCCTTCCGCCAAAATCTTCTCGTCTTCAGGAAGCATCTGTGGTTTTGTTCCTTCCCTCTCCCACTCCTTTTTTGCATAAGCCGGATAATGCCCTCTCATATGTACGTCTGAAAAATAAAATCTTTCATGCATACATTCTGCCGCAGTCATAACATCTTCTGGATTGCAGGAATACGGATAAAACGGAACAAAAGAACACATACATCCGATCTGAAACTCCGGATTGATCTCGTGACCTTTTTTTCACAACGATCGCACTTGCAAGCAGCTCATGATGCGCCGCCTGATACATCGCCTTTTTCTTATTTGTATATTCCGAAAAGAGAACTCCCGAATTTGTCCATCCGAAAATATCAGCTGATGTATTACTTTGATTATTGATCTCATTAAATGTCATCCAATATTTAACTTTATTTTTATATTTCTCCATGACCGTCACTGCATAGTTTACAAAGAAATCAATCACCTTACGATTGACCCATCCACCGTATTTTTTTGCCAGATGATACGGCATTTCAAAATGGCTTAACGTAATGACCGGTTCGATTCCGGTCTGCGGCATTAGTTAAAAATGGGAGAAACGTTGAATTTACAGCGTTTCTCTTATTTTTTGTTTTAAAATGTTTGAACACCTTTGAACACTTTATGATGAAATACCAAGATTCTGAAAAAGCAAGCCTGTCATTCTTCCTCTTATTGACATTCCGCAAGTAATGCAATGTTGTAGCTGTCTCACTATGTCCCATTAAATAACTAAGGGTTGTAAGATTATTTCCGTCAAAAGCTGTTGAAGCATTGTAAAAGCGGATTTTATGACTAGAATGATAAGGAACACCGGCTTCTTTGCAATATTTCTTCAAACGGCGATTAAAGCTGTCTGTTGTCATAATCTCGCCGTTGGGTTCAAAGACATATATTCCATTTGGATTTAATTCCTTTGCTTTGTGAAGAATTTTAAGTGCTTCGTCTGTAAGGAACTGTTTACGGAATCCATGAGAAGTATTTCCTTTCATTTGATTTACTACTTTTACTTTTCGGCTTGAGAATGTTAAATCATCATTCAATGTACGTTCACAGGTCGCCTGTCTGTGAAGATATACAAGCCTGTTATTGTAGTCAATATCTTCCCAACGGATAGCTTTTGTTTCTCCAACACGGATAAAGAGATAGAAAGATAACTGTATTGCAAGAGAATATGGCTCTATGATACACCGAAGATAATTTAATAACTTATGCGTATCATCACGGGAAAATACATTGTCACTTTGTACTTCTACTGGCTTATAGGTAAACTGTTTGAAATTCACATCAGAGACAGGATTATGTGATATAATTTCTTCTTCAATCGCATAACTCATTATTCCATTCAAAACAGAACGGGCATTACTGACTCGCTTGTGCGTGAACTGTCGGTCTTTTGTAGCTTCTCTGAAAAAAGCGGATAAGCGTGATTGGTTTGATTTCGCCTATCTTCATTTTAACAAGTTCTGTATCTTTAAAAAATCTATTCCATTCAGATACATATTCTTGAATTGTTTTTGCTTTTACGGAAGTATAATCTCTTTTATACAAAAGCCATTCAGCATATAATTCTTCTAGTGTGACATTCTGACGGTTTTCAGCTTTCTGCTTTTCGATATAAAATCTGATGATTTCTTTTTCAAGGTTCTCTTTACTCTTCCTCTTAACAGGACGGCGTTTGTTAGGTTTGGTTTCATCGGGTAAATAAGTACGCCAGCTTTTTTCTGATTCCGAGTAATAAATTTCATATTTGTGATTCTTCAAGATTTTTTATTTGCCATAATTTTAAAATCTTTGAAGACTTCATCTGTGGTCATGTTAGCACAGGTGGCTAACGTATTCAATAATGTTATATCTGAAAACGTAACGGGATTATCCATAAGATTCCCCCTTTACGCAAGGATTTTCTTTTTTTATTTTGATGTAGATAACACTGCTGTCCTTTAAGCATGAACCAGTAGATAAGAAAGCGTTGGTATCGTAAATTTGCCTTGTGTATTCTTTCTGAAAGACGATATTTTCTTTTTGTAAGTCATGTAAAATGTCTTCGGTCAGCATGACTTTTGTTTCGTGTGGAACTTTCAGATTTTGAGATTTAAAAAGGCTTTTTTCTTATGTTCTTTCAAATCAAGGTCTTTTCCAAAATACTTGCTAAGATAACGACCTCTGTTTTCTTTTTGCTGTCTACATCAATGCGATTGATTTTAATAAATCCATGTGACCATAAATTCTGTAATTTTTCTTTTGCTATATACGGAAAATCAAAGAAAATAACATGATAATGGATTGCTCCACGCTTCTGTTTCTCCCACGTTGCAAGGTATTTTAATAACTGGGTTTTGGTATGGTACAAATAATAATTTAATCGCTGGATAAAATACTTAAATTCTCGGTTAGTTATCAGGATTTCCTGAATGTTTTCTTTAAATGTCAGCGTTACAAATTTTGTTTTGTTATCAAAGTTGCAGTCAACAATACGGGCAATATCCCAACGAGCCTGTTCGTAATGCTTCTGCTTGCGTTTTAAACTGTCATATTGCTTATGAGCTGACATTTCATCAAATTTTTTTCGGTTACTTGTGTCTGTTAAATCTGCCTTTTCTTTCGAGTGAATAAAAATAGGGTTTTCGTAAATATATACTTCTTTTGTAGTAGGAGTTTCAATGATTTTCGTATTGTATGCAAAACACTCTTTTGCTTTGCTCACGAATCTCACCTCATATCCCAATTTTTGTAATGAATGTTCCGATTGTTTTCGGAAGATGTTGTTTTATATATCAAGTATAGAGGTCAGCCAGTTCAGCACCTATGACGTTGTCCGGCACTGACTGGCTGACATAGTGGGGAAATTATTTCATTTCCACTTTTCTGATATTGGAAGCTTCTGCTTTGACAGAAAGACGTCCATTATAGAGACTAGCCCAAGTATGTAAGCCATCAAATGAGACTGGAATCTGCCCTTTTGTTCAAGTTCTTCGTTGGTAACAATCGCTGTGTTAGCTTTAATGCCTACTTTGACTTTTTCAAACTTTAATTTTGGAAGAAGAACTGTATAGTAGAATCCTAATTTTTCTTTTGTAGAAAAGTCTACCCAGTCAGAAACTTCTACTAACTGAAAGTCCTCTTGCAGTTTGTCTGGATTTAAAATAAAGTCATTTCCTCTAATCATCGTTTCACCTCCTTACGAATATCTGATTATCAGATATTAAGATAATCCTATGATAAAACAAGCGTAACAGAATGTCAATAGAAAATATCTGAATATCCGATAAAAAGATTGACAGAGAAAATTTGATGAAATATAATGTGCTTATAAAGGAGGCTCGCTATGAATAAAATAAAAGAATTGCGGAAAGAAAAGAATATAACCGTTGCGGAACTTGCAAAAAGAATTAGGCATTTCACAAAGTATGCTTACGAACTATGAAAATGGAAACGGAACGCCGAGAGATGAATCTATATGGGAAAAATTATCACAGATATTCGGCGTGAGTAAAAGCCACGTTATGGGATTAACTACGGATATTGAAACAGCAAATAAGACAAAACAGTTGAAAGTGCCGATCTCAATAACCAAGAATCAGACAGAAGAATAAAACAGACAATGAAGACATGAAAGAAGTGTCAGAATTTCTGATAAACTGTTAGCACATAGACAGTGAGGACGGATGAGAAGAAACGTTAAATATGTCGTTGAGTAGAAAATGTTTTCAGCAAAAGAGGCCCAAATATGAGGGTTACGGAGAGCATCAAACGAACGTTAGTTGCGAAAATACGAACAAGGAAATACTGCAATAAGAGGTATGCCAAGAAAATATAAAAATCTTGCATACTTTTTTTTGATTGAACATTTTGTGAAATGGAATTATACTGTGTATAATGTGAAACAGACAAATCGGTTTGGCGATTGGATAAATTTAGTTTTCATTGTAAAAACCTTTATTTTAGGGCGTTGCTACGGAAAGTAGCAGAAAAATAGTGAAATGACAGCTAATGTTTCTTGTTTGGTAAAGGTTAATTTACTAATCTGTGAAGGAAGTAAAACAAACCGAAAACGGAGGTAGAAAAATGACTTTAGAAGAAAAAATTAAACATTACAGAAAACAGGCTGGACTTTCACAGGAGAAGATGGCTGAGAAAATCGGTGTATCAAGACAAGCCATTACAAAGTGGGAAAATGGAACCGGAACACCGGATATTGCAAATCTGATGGCAATAGCAGATCTCTTCCAGATATCAGTAGATGAATTACTTTCGAATGAGAAATCAGAGAAAAAGCAGTCTAATTACATCTATGAAAGTCGTACTGAATACGATATTGATGGTAAGAAGAATTTTGATATCAAGCTTGGTGGAGCATATGCTGTAGATTTAAAGGCATATCATGGAGAAAAAATTGAAGTCGCAATGTTTTCAAATGTCTATAAGAATCTTCTGGCAGATTATAAAGTTAAGATTGATGATATAAAAAACCGAATCGATATTGATCTTAACAGATTTAATGAAGCCAGTGAAGCAGATGCAAAGGAGAGTTTGGTCATTACTATTTTTATTCCAGTAAAATATATTGAAAAATCGAATTATCAGTTAATGCAGGGACACTGAATATTACTGATATAGAAAATGAACATATTGAGGTAAATGGCAAAATTAGCGAAGTTACCCTTCAGGGAAATAAAAGTGAAATTGAGATAGATTCAAATCTTGATATGCAGATCAGTGTTTTATCACATGAGGGTGCGCTTGAGATTAATCAGTTGTCAGCAACATCAAGACCTACACTTCCTGCAGATTATAGATTTAGAAGCACAAAAAGGGAATAGCAACTCATATTTATTATGAGAGACAGGGCAAAAAGGTTGATGACTTTTCAGATGCCGAAGCAGACAATTACATTGAGTTCAATGGTATAAAGAGTGAGCTTGTGATTGTAGAGACTGAGGTGTAGTCATGGAAAAGTATATATATCGACCGGTCAGATTCTATTTGATTACATTTGCCTGCACTTGGTTCTGGTGGCTATTTGCAATTTTACTTAATGAAGGGACGGGGCTTTATCTTGGAATGTTTCTTGGCTTGGTTTCACCTGCCGTGGTTGCCGTAGTAACTGTATTTACGTCTAAGAATAAAGCACTCATTAATGACTTTAAGAAGAAGCTGATTGGGTTTTATAGAATAAAACCTAAATATATATTAATTGCAGTGCTGATATTTGCTGTGATAGTGACGGCTTCAATCGGTACATCAGTATTATTTGGCGGCAGTATAAATCAGTTTTCATTTACAGAAGACTTTTCATTTTCTATAGGTGGTACGTCTGCATTTCTTACAATTTTGTTGGCATCCTGCATAGAGGAGTTAGGTTGGAGAGGTTATGGAGAGGATGCTGTTGGTGCATACAACAGCTGGTTTAAGGAGTCTATCATCTTTGGATGTATCTGGTCTTTGTGGCATGTGCCATTATTCTGGATACCTGGAACGTACCAGTATGGACTTAAAGAGATGGGAATCATGTATGTGATTAACTTTCTTCTTAGCGTGATACCACTTGATTTCCTTCAGACATGGGTATATGTAAAGAATAACAGAAGTATGCTTGCAACAATTATTTTTCATTTGTTTATAAATATTATGCAGGAAAAGATAAACATGACTCCTGAAACAAAATGTATAACTGCGAAACGCCACAAGCCGCATAAATACGGCATTTTAACTTTTATAAAACAAAACATCTCCTCAACGGATTGTGGTAAAATAGAGTTGCCTAGAAACTATAAACCAACCACCCGAAAGGAGATGTACCTATATGATACCATATAAGCAGCTCACTTTGGCAGAAGTTTTTGAAGATTGCCAAAATAAATTCGATAATGACAAATATCAGTTTCTTTCTCTACTTGACCAAACCATTAATCTTGATGAAATTGTTCCTGTTTCTTTTGTTACTCATTTTCACGCTTCTACAGGAAGACCTCGTAAGCATCCACTTTATCCTATGATTAAGGCTCTCCTTATTCAGCGCATTTTCTCAATCCCGACAGATACTCTTCTGATTATATTTTTAAAATATTCTCAGGAACTACGGGATTTCTGTGGCTTCCGTGTTGTTCCTGATGCCTCAAAATTTACCCGCTTTAAACAGGACTTTCTTATGGACTTACAATCGATGTTCGATCACTTAGTTGATATCACTGAACCGATCTGCCAACGTATTGATTCTAACCTTGCTTCCATGAGTATCTTTGATACTTCTGGAATTGAGGCATGGGTAACAGAAAATAATCCGAAATACGCAAACCGTATCATAAAACAGTTAAAGGCCTTTGCAAAGGCTCACAACTTTGATAAAAACTTTGATCCTTACAAAGCTGCTTACGGCTCAATGCCTGCACACGCTACTGCTAACCCAGCTATCCAACAGATGTACATCAACGGACATTTCTGCTATGCCTATAAGTTTGGTATTGTCACTAATGGTCTTGGTATTGTTCGCGATATTACCTTCTACAATAAAGATTTCCTAAATGCTCATCCTAATATCATTGTTGAAAAGAAATCCGATTCACCAGATGAAGATAAATCACTTGCGGACTCTAAGGCACTGCTCCCTGTTTTGATTGATTTCTTTCAGAAGCATCCTTTGATCAACCCTAAAACTTTTCTAGGCGATGCCGCTTTTGATACCATTGAAATCTACAAAGCCCTTTTGGATGATCTTGGCTTTGAAAAAGCATTTATTCCACTCCGGACAAAACTATCAATGGAAGAAAATGGCTACACCTTCAACGAAAATGGTGTTCCTTGCTGTCCGCATGATTCCACACTTCCTATGAAACGGGAAGGGAGTAAATCTCATCTGAGAAGCAAACTTCCCAGCTGAAGTTTGTATGCCCTAAAATGAAATGGGAATACAACCGTGAAACCAAAACGAAACGCCGTGTCTGCCGCTGTGAGAACCCCTGTACCACATCTTCCTGTGGAAGAATGATTTACATTTACCCCGAAAAGAATCTGCGTGCCTATCCCGGTGTGGAACGTGGTTCCGTAGAATGGGATGAGACCTATAAAATCCGTGTAAACGTTGAAAAATCAATCAACCATTTTAAAGACAGTTTCTGTATTGCCGGTCGTAAAACCCAAAATGAGAAAAACACTACATGCAGATTTGTTGCTTGCAGGAATTTCTCAGTTAATAACTGTCATGGTTGCTGATAAAATTCACCAGCATCAATACATACGAAGTTTAAAACCACTCATAGCATAGGACTTACCAACTTCATAAGCCCATGAGGTTTTATTTGTTGTGCCAAGAAATGAACGATTTTCACTTTAGTTGATATCACTGAACCGATCTGCCAACGTATTGATTCTAACCTTGCTTCCATGAGTATGATGATCAAACATCATATTGCTCCGATTCTAAGAGAGTTTGTGCACATTTCTCTTTTGATCTTGACATCAGTTTAAATAATCTGATGATTTTTTTCAATTCATTCATACTTTTTTGTTTATCTGTTTCAAAATTAACTACTTTCGCGTTCCGTTTTATGCAATTTCGTTTCAGATGTAAAAAATCTGTCCTGTATTTTGTTTGATCTGCAAAATGTATTTTCAAATTCATACTTTTTGCATAAAAACTTCTCCATATCTGATCTTTCAGAAAGGAAAAGTTTCACTCTGTCTTTTTATCTACTCTGTTATTTTTAATCACTCTCTTTTTCGGAAAATCTCCACAGAAGATTCTTGCCTGACTTTTCATATCTGCTGTTTAAAGCAATATTTTCTTCGTACCGTCTGCTAAATTCCATTCCATATAAAATATCAAGAAGATATTTCCCCGATGCAAAAAACGTGGAACTCCAAAATTCTTCCACTTTTTCAGAACCTGCCGCGTATAAAAACTCTGTTGCATATTGACCTACCACGCCTTTCCTGTTTCCGGAGATTACGATAATTTTCGTTCCTCCCCTGTGCAGCATTTTTTCAATCTCCGCCAGCTGCTCGTTTTTGCCCGTATGACTGATAATAATTGCCACATGTCCGTCTGCGGGCATGGCCGCATGCAGCCCTTGTATATTAATTTCCGAGTGAACACTCGACAATTTCCCGGCATGAAAAAACGAGGCGCATCCGTATTTCGCCAAATAAATATTCATATCATATACATAAAAATCAACACAAGACGCATCTGCGATCAACTTTCCGATCCGCACTAACTGAGTATAAGAGAGTTCTTTATTCGTCTCCTCCACCGCCTGTCTTTGTATCTTTTCCGCTTTCCGAACCATAGTAACCACATTTTCCCGCTCCGACATCGTAACTGCGGAAACGTCTTCCATTCCCCGGTTCTCAACTCCCGGACAAACTGCATTTTAAATTCAGGAAAACCTTTTACCCCTATCTTTTGACAAAATCGAGTTACGGAAGCGGCGCTTGTAAAAGTCGCATGCCCTAATTCTCTTGAAGACATTTCTTCTATTTTTTCCGGATTTTCCAAAATATATCTGCATATATCCCGCTCTCGTTGCGTCATATTTATCTGTTCTTTTATAATTTGAATAATAGACATACAACACCTCTTTCTTGTTTTTTCCAGTATAACACGCACCATCTGTCTACTGCAATAAATGTAGATTTTAAACATGTATGATCTAAATTCCTTATCTTTTAAAGCATTTGACAAAGTATGAAAATGCCACTAAACTAATGATGATAATTGTAATAATATGAGGTATAAATGCTATGAAATATAAAAATATTGTTTTTGATTTCGGAAATGTAATAGGTAAATTTAACGGACGTGATCTTGTAAAACATTTTTCTTCCTGCGAAGAAGATCAGGAACTTCTCTTTACCGCAATTTTTTCAAGATGGGATGATATTGACAATGGTTCGGTAGACTATGAACAAAACATAGACAATATTGCAGCTTCACTCCCCGACCGGTTAGAATCTGCCGTACGGACACTTTTTTTCGCGAGTGGCCGCGTCACCTGACGCCGATCAACGATACGCTGCGCTTTATAGATGAGTTAAAAGAGCGTAACATTCCGTTGTATCTATTATCAAATGCACCAACCTATTTTGCCGAATATGCCGTCAACTATGATTTTCTGAAGGAGTTCAGCGGAATTGTATTTTCCGCTCCTCTTAAAATGGCAAAACCCGATCCTGCAATCTACCGTTACTTGTTTGAAACGTTTTCCCTTGATCCGAAAGAATGTTTCTTTATCGACGATCTGGAAAAAAATATCAATGCCGCGCGTTCTCTTGGTATGGACGGAATTGTTTTCAACGGCAATATCGACGATGTGAAAAAAAGCGATTGGTTTCTGATCTCAAGAAACCAGTCGCTTTTTAGCTGTACCTTCTTCTGTTCTGTTTTTTGTTTCGTTTTCTTTTCGGATTTTACGTTTTTCAGATTTCAGACACTTTTCGTTTTGCTTTTTTCTTCTTTTCGAGCCCGGTCGAAACAGTTTTGTCATCACTGTAATGACAGCTCCTGCTGCGATAAAGAAATCCGCGAAATTATATGTGATCCCTTCCAAATGTTTATCTTCCAAGCGAAATCCCACATAATCTACAACGTGTCCGCGAACGAGCCGATCGAACATATTACTGATCGAGCCTGCCGCCATCAATGAAAGTCCTGCCTTTTTCCAAAACCTCTTCTTCTTTGTCACAACCGTAAAGGCATGCCATCCGAGCACAGCTCCCGACGCCGCTCCCGCCAAAATACGGGCAGTCTCAGGTTCATCTTCCAGAAGGCTCATACAGACTCCTTCGTTTTGAACGTGCCGTAAAACAACCTTGTCTGTAATCGCACGTTCTTCTCCTTTTGCAAGTTTATTCTCGGCATAGCATTTTGCCGCCTGATCTGCGGCAGCCAAAGCTGCCGTGATCGGAAACCATCTAATCTTCATTGAGTTTCTCCACTGTCTTATCTGCCGCATCTTCTGCTTTCTCCGCTGATCTATGCGCCGCTTCTTCTGCTTTATCCGCTGATTTATGCGCTGTTTCCTCAGCTTTATCCGCCGCTTTATGAACTGCTTCCGTCGTTTTTTCCGCTGCTTTATGAACAGCCTGGGTCGTCTTATCTGCCGCTTTTTCAAGCACTTCTTCTGTCTTATACGCTGCTTTCTGCGCAGCTTCTCCTATCTTTTTTGCCGTTTCTTCTGCTTTATCAGCCATCGCTTCGGCAACATCCGCTGCTTTTTCCTTTACTTTCTCCGCATACTCCTCCGTCGCCTCTTCCATATCCCGGGCTCCATCTTCTCTCCGCAGTACGGGCAGTATGCCATATCTTCCGAAACCATTCTGCCGCATTTAACACAAGCTGCAGAACCTTTCAAAACCGCGATCTTGCGTTCGTACTTTTCAATTTCCTTTTCCCGTTCTTTTATCGAATCACAAATCTGCGCAGTGCTATCGTCAAGTTCTTCGCCTGATTTATAACGCTCATACACCGCTTTGCCCAACTCCATCATATCAACGGCGTTTTCACGAGCAAGATCTCTGATCTGACTTTTTAACTCTCTGGATCTCTATCATCTCTCCTGCTTTATTCGTCACCATTTCGGCAGTCTCTCCGAACCGTTTTCCGAAATTTTCAAAAAAATCTTTCATGTGTATCAATCTCCTTTCGTCTTTTATCCAAACGGACGTCCGAAGTACAAAAAACATCGGTCGTATCTGATATTTAAGTTATCATTATTATACCCTTTTCTGAAAACAACTTCAACATTTCTCATTGAATTTATACTTTTTCACTTCTGATTCTTCGGAAGCGTTCTTTAGATCAAACACTCTTTTTCATTTTTTCAAGAATGAGGTTCTGATTTTCCGCATATGATATAAAAATCAAATCGGAGAATTTATTTTATGCTTGACCGCGAAACATGCCGTGAACATATTTTATCCGAAGATTACCGCGACTTTATCGGAAACCATGTCCGAACTCCCTTTTTCAACAGTCTCATGAACGTGCATCGCTGTGAACAGGAAGCGGGATTTTCTTACAAATGCTTCTATCTTCCAAAGGAGATTTCCGACCCGATCACTCTGCCGAAATATTCATATGCTTCGATTCCGAACTGCTATTCGCCTCTTAATATGCAGACACTCAACGAAGCCGGAATCCTCCCTGTTCAAAACTACCCTACGCTTCAGCTTAAAGGACGCAATATTTTGATCGGATTTCTTGACAGCGGAATCGACTATACAAATCCGGTTTTTCAAAACTTAGATAATACAACCCGCATCCGCGCTATTTGGGATCAAACTGTGCAGACCGGAACAATGCCGGAACATTTTTCTTACGGAAGCGAATTTACGGAAGAACAGATCAACGAAGCTCTTAGATCGGATTCTCCGTTTGATCTTGTTCCATCCACTGATGAAACAGGGCACGGAACTTACGCCGCTGCCCTTGCATGCGGAAGCGCCGTTCCTGAAGAAGAATTTCTCGGTGCCGCACCTGAAGCCTCTATCGCCGTTGTGAAACTAAAACAGGCAAAGCAATATCTCCGAGACTATTATTTCATTCCTTCTGATGCCGAATGCTACCAGGAAACAGATCTTATGCTCGGAATCCGCTATTTAAACCTTCTTGCAGATTCCTGAATCTTCCTCTTGTCATCTGTTTTACAGTCGGTTCTAATATGGGCGGACATATCGGGACGCTTCCGCTCCCGAATCTAATTGAAAATTATGGTTCGCTTGCCAATCATATCGCCGTCATCGGAACCGGAAATGAGGCGGATCAGCGTCATCACTATGCCAATACTTTAACGAACGGATCAAAAAACAAAACGGTAGAAATCCGCGTCGGAGAAAATGTTTCGGGATTTTCCATGGAATTATGGACAGATATTCCGAATACATCGTCCATATCCATTATATCCCCTTCCGGGGAAGACACCTCGCGAATCCCTTTTCATGCGGGATCAAGCGCAGAGCTTGATTTTCTCTTTGAGCGTACAAAGGTATCGGTCGATTACCGTATCCTCGTAGAAAAACCACTTCCGAACTTGTATTTTTCCGTTTTAACAGCCCGGCGGCAGGCATTTGGAAAATCGTCATTGAACCGATCACCGTCACCGACGGTCAGTTTCACATGTGGCTTCCTGTCACGGAATTTATTGACGGAGAAGTGTATTTTCTTGAATCTGACCCTATTATACTTTAACCAATCCGCAAATACTCAAAGTCCCGTTGTCGTTTCCTATTATAACGGAACGACAAACGCCGTATCTCAAACATCAGGCAGAGGATATACACGATCCGGTCAGATCAGGCCGGACTTAACTGCTCCCGGGATTAATATACGCGGTCCTGTTTCCAACGGACGATTTGAAACACATTCCGGCTCCTGCGCAGCCTGTGCCGTCACTGCCGGCGCTGTGGCGTTGATGTTGGAATGGCTTCTCTATATTCAAAAAGCTCCGGGTATAGATTCCTTCCAAATCAGAAGTCTTCTCATACTCGGAGCTCTGCGTCCCGATACGATGGAGTATCCTAATCGTATATGGGGATACGGGCAGTTAAATCTTTACCATACATTTGAAGTGATGCGAAAATTATAACGATTTAAATTTAGCGATAGCGAACCTTTACATCGCCCTCCTCATTTATGACGGAGATCTTCTTTCCTGCATTTTCTCTGATGCCGATATGCGGTAAGATACTTCTCCGTCTTCCTCTCTATACTGATCATGGGGAGTGTCTTTGGGCAGAGAAAGATCTCCGTATTCAATCTGCAGATCAACTTCATACTTTTCCAGTTCTTCGGGAAGAATAAGATCTACGTCTCCGCACTCGGCCTGGCAGGTCAAATTTTCCAGTTTTTGCGCATCCCAGCGAAGATCCCCGTATTCTAATGTCACATCTGCAAAAGAACAGGAAATTTCACTCGATAATACGTCTCCATCCAGCGCTTCCACTTTCATCTTTTCAAACAAAACCCGGTCTAATTCCACTTCTCCGCATTCCGACTGTACCGTAAACACCTTACCGGAAACATCGGAAATCGTGCTGTCGCCATACTCCGATTGTAATACAAACGTTTCCGCTTTCAGTCCATCTACAGATACATCTCCGTCATTTAAAATCAGTTCCATCGACGTTGTTTCCGACTGCTCTGTTTTTACATCTCCGCATTCTGACTGCACTGTAAACGTCTTACCGGAAACATTGGAAAGTGTACTGTCGCCATAATCCGATTGCAGCGTAAATGTTTCCGCTTTCAGTTTGTCTGCGAATGCATCTCCGTCGTTCAAAGTCAGTTTCATTGACGTTGTTTCCGACTGTTCTATTTTTACATTTCCGCTGTCCGCCTCGATCGACACTTTTTTTCCATTGACATTTGACCAGTTGACATTCCCATAATCATTGTATATATCTGCGGTTTCAAGAAGCGTTCCTTTCGGAATATAAACTGTAATGTAAGATTTTTCTCCTGATAGATTTTCTCCGAGGTTCAATCCGAACATACCTGTCATATATCCGTTGTGATCTTGCTGAGCAATAGAAAGTTTTCCATTTGTTAATTCACATTTAGGTTTACCGTAATTTCCGTCAAGTGTATATTCGACATAATATTTCTCATCTTTTGAAGCCATAACAACTACATCCGCTTCGCTTCCCACATAGAGACTCAGTTCTGAAAAAGGTTCGATCTCTTTCTTTTCCTGCCGATAAGGAGTTTTCTGCTCGTACGGTGAATGGATTCCGCCTTTTGTAAAAACAACTCCGGGCCAGCCGCCTAATGCGATTCCAACTCCCATAAAGACAACTCCTGTTCCGGCTGTCACTGCCGAAGCAATCAAAATCCGCTTAGTTATTTTTTTCATTTTTCTTTCCTCCCTTCATAATCTTTCCTAAAAGCTGAGCCACTTTATAAAGAAGCCATTTCAAGAAACAGAAAATTCCATATACAGACATAATTCCTACTGCGCCGCAGCAAAGACTGAATCCTAATGTCGCCAATCCATCCGGGAGACTTTGGATCAGCAGAGCCGCTCCTCCTATCACGCCGATCACCGCAGCTCCCGCCAGCGTAACCGCCGTAAGAAACAAGCCTGCAAACACACAGAAAACAGAAACAATCACGGCTGCGATCACACAGATCAAAGAAAGTGCGATCGGAAGTGCGATCGGCATGCCGCGCAGATTCCGAGAATACCGATCCAGACTGCCTTAAAACTGTGTTTTACCGTTTTCGGCGGCTGCTCCATATTCTTTTCCGCCAGATTCATAATCAATTCTTTTGCCGCATCTTCCGGCGATCCAAGATCTTCGATCGCCTGCTGTTCATTCTCCTCTCCCGCCTCTGCAAAGTATTCCTCAAAGTAGTCTATCGCCTGATTGAAATCTTCTTTCGGCAGCCTTCTGAGACTGTATGACAATTTTTTCATATATTCACTTTTTGTCATGATAAATTCCCTCCCTTTACAATATCATCCACAACCGTCCGATAACGCTCCCATTCCTCTGTCAATTCTGCCAGATACTGTCTCCCGGCATCTGTGATCGTATAATACTTCCTGTTTCTTCCCTGAAACTGTCTATCATACGTTTCCACAAAATGATTTTCCTGAAGCCGCTTTAATATCGGGTACAACGCAGAATCTTTCATCGTAGCCGACGCTCTTTTTAATGATCCTGCCGATCTGATAACCATACGCATCTTCTTCTGCAATCACAGAGAGGACAAGAAGATCGAGCATCGGTGCACTCAACGGTAATGTCATATTCTCACTCCTTTATATATGTTTTATTTATTTATATGTTTAATATATTTATATTATATAATATATAATATGAATGGTCAATATATATGTTTGAAAGTTTTTCTAAAGAAAATCAAAAGAAAAGCCGGAAGGCTCTGATCTATGACCAAATCTTCCGGTTTTACTCTCTCTTTTACGAATGATCCTCTTTCATCGCGATCGACTGCTGTCCCCGCAGTTTAATGACAGGACCTCCCGTACCTTCAATATACTCTCTTGTGATCGTCACTTCCCCGATGTTGTCATCTTTGGGGATTTCATACATAATATCCAACATAAACTCTTCGATGATCGCCCGAAGCGCTCTCGCCCCGGTATCTTTTTCCATTGCTTTTTCCGCAATCGTCTCAAGAGCGCCGTCATCAAACACCAGACTTACTTCATCAAGGGCAAGCAGCTTCTGATACTGTTTTAAGATCGCATTTCTCGGCTCTTTCAAGATCTTAACAAGCATATCTTTATCAAGACCTTTCAATGTAAATATGATCGGCATACGTCCGAGGAACTCCGGGATCATACCGAATTTTCTCAGATCTTCCACCGTCACTTTCGACAAAATGTCCTCGTCATGCTCATACTTATCTTTTAGTTCTGCATTAAATCCCATAGACGTTTTCTTTGTAAGACGCTCTTTTTATAATATCTTCCAGATCCGGAAATGCGCCGGCACAAATAAACAAAATATTTTTCGTATTGACCGTTGTCAAAGGAACCATCGCGTTCTTGCTGTTCGCTCCGACAGGAACTTCCACTTCGCTTCCTTCCAAAAGTTTGAGCATTCCCTGCTGAACTGATTCCCCGCTTACATCTCTTTGATTCGACGTATGTTTTTTGCGATCTTATCGATTTCATCGATAAAAATAATTCCCTGCTCCGCCCGTTCTACATCGTTGTCGGCAGCGGCAAGTAGTTTGAAACAACGCTTTCTATATCATCTCCGATATATCCTGCTTCTGTCAGCGACGTAGCGTCTGTAATGGCGAGCGGCACGTCAAGAAGTTTTGCCAATGTTTTGACAAGATACGTCTTTCCGCTTCCCGTCGGTCCGATCATAAGCATATTCGACTTTTCAATCTCGATATCGTCCATTGTATCTGACGCAACCCGTTTATAATGATTATAAACGGCGACTGCCATCGCTTTCTTCGCTTTTTCCTGTCCGACTACATATTCGTCAAGTCTTGCTTTGATCTTATGAGGCCGGAATCTTCTTAATATCAAGTTGATGGAACTCTTTCGGCTTTTCTTTTTTCTTCTTGATCTTCTGCGCTTTAGGCTGCATATGATCCAAATCCGATAAATTAAGAAACTGTACCCCCGGCATGTTGACAAGCCGGCTCAGATCAACAGAGCCGTCTGTCATCGCATCAAAGCTTCTTTGCATACAATCCCGGCATACCGTAATATGATTCGGCATCTCGATCATCTTTCCCGCAACGCTTTCCGGTCTGTGACAGATGAGACAGATCTTCTCATATCCATCATCATCGTTGTCTTTTTCCGTTTCTTTTTCCTCTTCCTTCTTTACTGCCAAATGGTCTTTTTTCTCTTCTTTGTCCACCTCGTCTGCCCCTGTGGACTCTTTTTCTTCCTCATCTACTAAAATGAAATCCTGATCTGACATAATTCTCCTCGTCTTTCTCTGACTGTTTTCATCTATATGGACATTGTGTTTATCCACTTTCTTTTACAAGTATTTTTTTATTATAGTACACTTGACTTCATTGTACAAATGAAGTTTTTGTAAAAATCGAATCCGCTTTTTTCTATTCATTCATCATTTGAAGGAAATCTTCTTCCGAAATGATCGGAATACCAAGTTCCCGTGCTTTTTTGTTTTTTGCCGTTCCCGATCCGGTATCGTTGTTAATCAGATAATTTGTCTTTGACGTCACGCTCCCCGTCACTTTGCCGCCTCGTTTTTCAATCTCTTCTTTTACCTGTGCCCGATTTACAAAATGCTCTACGCTGCCTGTAATGACAAAATTAACTCCCGCAAACTTCTGATCTTCTTCTGACGTTTCTTTCGTAAGTTCTACTTCTTTGAGGAGACGATCAAAAACATCTACATGCGCCGTATCTTTAAAATATTCGACAAATGTACCTGCTATCACTCCTCCCACACCCGATATCGCGCTTAATTCTTCTTCCGTCGCCCGGATGACCCGTTTTGGATCTTCTCCCAGCGCACGACAGATCATTTTTGCGTTTGAGATTCCGATGTTCGGAATCCCAAGACTGTAGATCAGCCTCGGAAGCGTTGTCTTTCTTGCATTTTCTATCCTTTTTCGCAGATTTTCATAAGATTTTTCTCCAAATCCTTCCATCGTCTTTATTTCCGCTTCATATCTGTCAAGATGGAAGATATCCGTAAAATCTTTGACATACCCGTTAATGATGAATTTTTCCAAAGTCGCCTCGGACAGTCCTTCGATATTCATAGCGTCTCTGCTTGCAAACAAACTGAATGACTTCACATGCTTTGCCTGACAATTCGAATTCATACAATACAGCGTTTTCGTATTATTTTCCATAGATATTTTTGTCGGCTTTTTACAGACAGGACATTCTTTCGGAATCTCGCTTACTCCGCTGCGCGTCAGATTTTCCGCAATCTGGGGATGATCATATTTGCCTTATACACCGTAACCGTATCTCCGATCCCCAGTTCCAGTTCCTCCATAATACTGATATTATGAACGCTTGCACGGCTTACTGTTGTTCCTTCTAATTCTACAGGATCAAAGATCGCAACAGGATTGATCAGTCCTGTTCTGGACGGACTCCATTCAATCTCACGGATCGTCGTCTTTCGCACTTCATCCTCCCACTTAAACGCAAAGGAATCTCGCGGAAACTTTGCCGTTGTTCCAAGTGACTGCCCATAAGAAATATCATCATATATAAGAACAAGTCCGTCCGACGGCACTTCGTTTTCCCGAATATGCTCTGCAAACCACGCAACTTCATCACCGACGGTATCCCGGGTAACGAGATGATGCTCTACAACATCGAATCCTTGTTCCTGCAGCCATTTCAGTTGATATGCTCTTGAATTTTCAAAATCCACATTGTCAGCTTTCACAAGCGTGAACGCATAAAACCTTACATTTCTCTTCGCCGTCACTTCATTGTTTAACTGGCGGACGATCCGCTGCACAAGTTACGGGGATTCTTGTATTTTGCATCGGCATCTCCGATTTCTTCATTGATCTTTTCAAAATCTTTATAAGAAATAACAGCTTCTCCCCGAAGCACAAGCTCCCCTTTAAACGGAATAGATAACGGAACATTACGAAATACTTTTGCGTTGTTCGTCACAACTTCTCCGATCTCCCCGTTTCCCCTTGTAACCGCTTTTTTCAAAACTCCGTTTTCATAAGTCAGAACAATCGTCAGACCATCCATCTTCCATGAGATCACCGCCTGTTGATCTCCCAAAAATTCCCTCAATCGTTCTACATCTTTCGTCTTATCAAGGGACAACATCGGCGTTTCATGACGCTCTTTCGGAAGCTCGCTCAAAACTTCATATCCCACATTGACCGTCGGGCTTGAGGCAAGCGTTGTTTCCAGTTCTTTTTCTAAGGACAACAGTTCGTCATAAAGACGGTCATACTCGAAATTGCTCATGATCTCCGTGTTTTCCTGTTCGTAAGCACGGCGCGCTTTATTCAGAAGTTCGACAAGTTCGCGCATCCGTTTCGTTTTCTTCTTCTTTTCCATCTTCTTCTCCAACAATTAATTTCTTTACGGTATCTTGACCGGTCATTTCAACATCTCATACAATTCTTCCAGTTCTTCGTCCGTCAGTTTTCGGTATGCTCCTTCTTTCAGACTCCCGAGACGAATATTCATAATCCTTATACGGACAAGATCTTTCACCTCATATCCGAACGCCGCACACATCCTTCTGATCTGGCGGTTCAGCCCCTGAGTCAAGATGATCGAAAAGTATATTTCCCGATCTTCTTTACTGTACATGGTCTTGTGACCGTGTCAAGGATCGGAACTCCTTCCGACATTTTTTTATAAATTGTTCCGTGATCTCTTTATCAACCGTAACTTTATATTCTTTTTCATGGCGGTTTGCCGCACGCATCATCTGATTGATGATATCTCCGTTGTTCGTCATAAGCAGAAGTCCGCGCGAATCTTTGTCCAGTCTGCCCGCATAAGTAACACGCACAGGGTAGTTCAAAAAACGAACGATACTGTCGCGTTCTCTTTGATCTTCGGTACAGACGATCCCTTTCGGCTTATTCACAGCTAAAACGATCATCTCATCTTGCTTTGACACTGTTTTTTCCGACTTTGACAATCTGCCCCGCCGTAACGCGCATCCCCATCTGCGCCGTCACTCCGTCTACCGTCACTTTACCGCTTTCAATAAGGCGGTCCGCCTCCCTTCTGGAACAAACGCCCGCCTCGCTTAAGTATTTATTCAGTCTTACCGACTCTTTTGCCTGTAAAAATTCTTCTCTGATCCGATTACTCACCAGTAAACACTCCACTTATATTATTGTCTGTAAAAATGTATTTCCGCTATACAAGATCAACGCATCTGTTATGCGGTATGTGTCCATAATATCCTGCATCGTTCCGCTGTAATATCTTGGATCAACAACAACGATCTCTCTGTAATGAGGAGTTAAGAACGGAATAAAGCAGTCTGCAAATGAATCTTTCACCACAAGCAGTCTCTTCTGGCTCGTAGACACTGTCTTTATATCGATAACTGATGTATTCCCGCCTAAAAATACTCCGTACTTATCTCTTGTCTTTAGTTTGGACGAATCATAAAGAGAAGTTGTCTTTTCGTTTCATTGACATAATTTACGATTACATCGTCATCGCCGTTTGTCGGCGCGTAAATATCGATTTTTTCTTTTTCATCCAGACCGCATCCGCTTTTTGACGCAAGAACACCGTTAAAATCATCTGTCACAGTATAGGAAACATAATCATCAGATACGTCTCCTTTGATCCCGAACAGCGAAGCCGTATCTTTGAACATATAAAACGCTCCCTGAGTCGTCCAGTGATGATCCGTTTTATAGTACAGCTTTTCTGACTTATGTTTATTCATAATAGAAACAGTATCTACCCAGTTGACCGTATCGCCCAGATTACGCTCTACCATACCGAACATCTGACGCTGATCTTCCACTGTCGCAAATGCAGGAAGACGATTGCTCAAAATACATGCCGCATCCGGAACAAGCATTACCGTCGTCGGAATGTTTTCATATGTCTGTGCAAAATTTTTCACCGCATTGATATTCGCTTCAAGCTGCTCTTTATCCGGAACTGCGATATCTTCTAATAGTTGTCCGCTTTTTCCGATGAACACGCCGTTTTCTTTTTTGTTCCCGAAATCTTATCTGCGTTTACTTTTATCTTCCTCCAAAAGTTCCGTCCGAAAAACTGATCGCTTACATACTTTTCCCATTGTTCCATGTAATCTCCGGAAATGATCGAAGCTGCCGACGCTTTCGGTTTCGTCTCCAGCATCCTGTTTTCTTCTTCTGATTTTTCTTTGTTCGGAACGATCAGATTCACAAGTAAAATGAGAAAAAGACTTAATACAAAGATTTTTCCGATCATACTCTCAAGCTGACCTTTTCTTTTCCTGCTGTTCATAAGTATTCCCCTAAAATCTGAAATATAAAAATGGATTAAATGTATCTGTCACCAAAAATGCCACCGAAAGGAAGAAAATTCCAATATAGAGAACGGCTCCCACCGTCATTCTTACTGTTCGGTTGGCGGAAAAACGAACTGCGTTATTTAGCAGTTTTCTTCCGTAAGCTGTACTTCCCACCGCCGCAATGACAAACAAAAGCCAGTGAGTAAACAGAAGAAATGCGCCTTGCGCATCCGCTATTCCCGATCCTCCTCCGATCATCGCCCAAAGATACCGCAGAGCATACCCAAGACTCGGACTAAAGAAGAATACCCAGCCTACAAGGATGACTGCGCCTGCATAAATATGCTGGACGGTTTCGGAAGCTGTTCGACGGAAGCACCCCACACATACTTTTCCATCACAAGGATCACGCCGTAATATACGCCCCATGCGACAAAGTTCCATGCCGCCCCGTGCCACATTCCGGTCAGTGTCCAGACAACCATCAGGTTAAATATATTTCTCGAAACCGAACATCGATTGCCGCCGAGAGGAATATATACATACTCTCTAAACCACGTTCCAAGAGAAATATGCCACCTTCTCCAAAATTCCGTTGCGCTTTTCGATACATACGGATGGTCAAAATTTTTCTTAAATTCAAATCCGAACATTTTTCCGAGGCCGATCGCCATATCCGAATATCCGCTGAAGTCAAAATATATCTGGAACGCATAAGAAAATACGCCGACCCATGCAGTTAAGACAGATAAACTTCCGGTTGACATCGCGGCGACTTCTTCAAACACCGCCCCCGTTGAATTTGCGATGATCACTTTTTTCGCCAGACCGATGATAAAATACATCGAACCTTGCCCCAGTTTACGAAGCGTGACTTTCCGCATTTTCAACTGTTCTTCAATATCCGCGTAACGGACGATCGGACCTGCGATCAACTGCGGGAACATACTGATATAAAGCGCAAAGTATAAAATATTCTTCTGCGGCTTCGCGTCTTTCCGATAGATATCGATCACATATGAGATCGCCTGAAACGTATAGAATGAGATTCCGATCGGCAGAGGGAGCACTCTGTAAGGAATGTCCGTCGTAAGAAAGGAATTAACTGTATCAAGCAAAAAAGCCATAATATTTAAAAAATCCAAGTATGAGAATATTTGCCGTAAGAGCAAACACAAGACTTAGCTTTGCCTTTTTCGGATTGTCTGCATTTGCCTCGATATCCCGTCCGCAAAAATAGTTTAATACGATGGATAAGATCATGAGCACGACATAGACCGGCTCTCCCCATGCGTAAAAAACAGACTCGCCAAAAGCAAGACGATATTTTTCGCCCCGTTCGAACGAGATAATACACTGCCATTACGATTGGCAGAAACATAAACAAAATGTGATACTGCTAAATAACATCCGCCTGTTCCTCTCCCGATTTATAAACTGTTGTTAAATATTTCTAAATATTTTTCTGCTCCCGGCGCAGCGGCAAAAATACATATTTACCGCGCACGCTTTTTCTTTGCATCTTCCAATAACTGCACCGATTCCGGCGCATACCCCTCAAAATCATTCATCCTTGTTTTGATCCGTTCTTCGATCGCACTTGAAATTTCCGCGGTCTGCGTTTCACTTTTTGCTTTAATAAGAAGAACTTCTTCAGATGAAATACTAAATTCCGACGAATAATACATAACGCCGTCATAATCTGCCGCATTCAGTCCAAAGTTACGTTTTAATGCCGTCCCGTCCTGACGCTTCATATTTTCCTTATCAAGAGATGCTTCCACAGACTTCTCCACTTTCTCAAAAGGGCGATTGCTGCCGCTTGTATAGATCAAAAGAAGTGCAACGAATCCGACGATCAGAAGCAATGTCACATAGCGCATCACCCGGATAGTTATTTTCTTCCACTGACTCATAAGCCTGCCACCTCCGCCATTTTTTTCAGCCCAGACCGGATAGAAAGACGCCTTAAAATGTATGCCGTCCTGCTCATAATATTCGTCAGACATAAGATCCGAACTGTCGATAAACGCTATCCGCTTTTTATCACATAACTCTTTTAGTTTCTCGTTGAAATTTTCTATTTCTGCAAAAACAGGCTTTTCTTTCACTGCCTTTTCCTGCACCGGAAAAATTGCGTTCACAAAAATATGCGCTCCCGGCACGCTCTTTTTCAGTTCATCCACAACTGCTCCGTATTGTTTGACAAACTCGTCCGCATCACCGTTTGTATGCTCGACATCATTCATTCCGAGAGACAAAAATATGATCCCGGGACTTAATTTTTTCACCTGTTTGATCTGCTCGTCCAACTCATCCAAATGTACTCCGATCTTTGCTACAACGCTGGATGTGTTCAAAATGTCATATTCTGTAAATCCTTCCGTAATAGAGTCTCCCACGATAACCGCACCCGTAAACTTTTCTTTCAGACTCCGTTCCCCGGTGCCTTCTTCTCCGTCTTTTTTTTCAAGCAGTTCGATTTTTTTCTCAATCGCCGCAATATCTCCTTTTTCTTCTCCGTGAATATATTCCAGTCCTGCCGATGTGTCCGCTTTCTTATAAAAAAGTCCCCGCACGCCCTGCACGATCAGCACAATGACAAGCGCTGCCGCAAGAACACATACCGCAAGAACGATCTTCCTTTTGTTTTCTGTTTTATTTTCTTCATTTATATTGTTTCCCCATTATAATACTCATTTTATTTTACAAATAAAAATAACCCAAGATAATAATACTTTTTTAGATTAAAAAGTCAATGACGGCACATCCGTTTCGTGGTACAATCAGTATGACCCTGTCATATCAAAAACATGGCAGGTAAAATGAACAAATATACAATGATAAGGAGTCTTTCCATGATCGCATTTTCATTGACAAATATAAAAGATTTCATGTCGCACCTTCTGTTAAATGAAACATTTGATCATTTTTCATTTATCGAAGGAGAGATCACAACATTCAATACATTTCACATTGACGGCTTTATCAAAAAAGAGTTCTTTGACTCTAACTCCGTCCTTCCCGAATACTCTTATTGGAAAAATGTAAGAAACTTCTGCTTTTCCCTCATCAAAGGAAAACGGACTCCTCTTGCCTTCCAATTCGTATTCAGCCTTGCTCCGAAGAACATCGAAACGCTCCTCTTGCAAAACGATCTTTCCGTTCAGGCGGACGCTGTGCAGGGACTCTATCTGAACATCCGCTACAACGGAGAAACATTGACATGTATTACCGGAACTTCCTTCAAGACTTTTACGATGGATAAAACATTAGAACATGCATGGGATGAAATGACTGAAAATTTCTTTAAGAAAAAAGGGATTGATTTTGAATTACTAAATTGACAGAAATAAAAACGGTTTTAATTTAGCAGCCTGTATAAAAAACTATACAGGCTGCCTTTATCATTATCATTTTATTTTGTGAGTAAAAGCATGATCTCGTTGCTTCTTTGTACAAACGCCGTCATTTCTTCCGGGCTTAAAGGCTTATGAGCAAGCATTGCAAGATCATAAAGCTGTTTACAGATGACAGTTACATTCTCGCTTTCTTTGTTCTCTGTCAGGAACTTCACAAGCGGATGGTTTGCGTTGAGTACAAGTGTCGCCTTGCTGCCGAACATAGCCGAATCCATTCCGCTCATACCGTACATCTTCATCATCTCTTCCATACGGCGGTTTTCTTCTGACAAAACAGCCATAGACGCCACTTTATCGTCTTTAAGCTTTTCCACTTTCACATCGAGCTTATCGTCATTTAGTTCTTTTCGGAAGATTTCCACGAGACTGTCTGCCATTTTTCCGAAAGATTCTTTCTCGTCTTCTGCAACTTCATCTTTCAAAGACTCATGTACATCGGCATCGATTCTTAAAAATCTGACGTCTTCATGTTTCTGTTCCAGATAAGTCACAAACGCAGAATCAATATTATGTGTCAGTACGATCGCGTCTTGTCCCTGTGCCTTGAACATATTGATGTATTGGCCCTGCTGAACTTCGTCTGTCACATAGTAAACCGACGTTTTCTCAGGCTCTTTATCCTGATCGTCCGTATCTGTCTGCACATCTGTTTCCGCTGCCGCCTCTTCGGCTGTCTCTTCTTCTGTTCCTGCAGCTTTACTTTCATTTATAATATCTTCTAATGTCAGATATTTGTGATCCAGGTTTTTGTAGATCATCGAATCTTTCATCTTCTCGCCGAATTTTTCATCTTTCAGACATCCGAATTTGATAAACGGACTGATGTCATCCCAGTATTTCTCATAATTCTCTCTGTCTGTCTTAAACATTCCCGTCAGCTTATCCGCCACTTTCTTAGAAATGTAATCGGCAACTTTATTGACGAATCCATCGTTTTGCAGGGCGCTTCTTGATACATTAAGCGGCAGATCCGGACAGTCGATCACACCTTTGAGAACCATAAGGAACTCCGGAATCACTTCCTTGATATTGTCCGCGATAAAAACTTGATTGTTGTACAGCTTGATCGTTCCTTCGATAGATTCATATTCCGTATTGATCTTCGGAAAATACAAAATTCCTTTTAAGTTAAACGGGTAATCCATATTCAAATGGATCCAGAACAAAGGCTCTTTATAATCCATGAACACTTTGCGGTAAAAATCAATGTATTCTTCCTTTGTGCACTCGCTCGGACTCTTGCTCCACAGCGGATGAGTATCGCTCAAAGAAACAGGGCGTTTCACGATCTTCGCTTTCTTTTTCGGTTCTCCTTCTTCGCCTTCTTTTACTTCTTCCGTAATATGCTCTACGACTTCGTCTGTGTCAAGCACATCCTCCTCATCGATCGTTTCATACTCCGGCTGCGCATTTGCTTTGGAAAGGAAGATTTCAACAGGCATAAAAGAACAATATTTTTCAATCACTTCTCTTGCGCGGTATTCATTTGCAAACGCAAGACTGTCTTCATTTAAAAACAGTGTGATCTCTGTTCCGACCGTCTCTTTATTTCCTTCCTGCATCTCATATTCCGTACCTCCCTGACTTGCCCAGTGTACGGCAGATGCGCCTTCTTTATAAGACAATGTGTCGATCTGAACTTCATCCGCCACCATAAACGCAGAATAAAATCCAAGTCCGAAATGACCGATCATATCGTCTTCTGTCGTTTTATCTTTATATTTTTCAAGAAACTGTGTCGCTCCCGAAAATGCGATCTGCGTAATGTACTCTTCTACCTCTTCGGCTGTCATACCAAGACCGTTATCGATAAATTTCATTGTCTTTTCTTCCGGATTGACAATTACTTCGATCTTTGCCTTATAATCTTCGGGAAGTTCATATTCTCCCATCATATCAAGCTTTTTCAGCTTCGTAACCGCATCGCAGCCATTTGATATAAGTTCCCTCACAAAAAATATCATGATCCGAATACACCCATTTCTTTATAATCGGAAATATATTTTCGCTGTCGATCGATAATGTTCCTTTTTCACTGCCATTGTAAACACTCCTTATCTTTTTTTTTTGATTTTATGACTTACGCATCTCCCGGTATACTTTATATACATCGGCTTCATGCGATCTGTTTTTTTATGTCTAACAGACATTCTAGTACGGCAATATTTAAAAGTCAATAGAAAATCAGCACTCTTTTGTGTTGAGTGCTAATAATTAATATTATTTTTAGAAAGTTGCGGAAAATATGTTATTTGTACTATAATATTTGATAAAAAAAGAAGGGGGAATATTTCTCATGGATCAGACATCTTCAGACAATCGAACGGATCAACCGTTTACAATCCGCAAGGCAGAAACTAACGAGGATCTTCAAGAGATCGCCGCTTTGGCAGATGTGATCTGGCATGAACATTTCACGCCGATCATCGGCAAAGAGCAGGTAGAATATATGCTGTCACGTTTTCAGTCTTATCCGGCTTTACAAGATCAGGTTCTTACCGGATACGAATACTACCGGCTTCTCGGCAACCGAAAACTGTGCGGATATATGGCGATCAGGCAGGATCAGGACGGAAGGATGTTTTTGAGCAAACTGTACATTGCCAAACAATACCGCGGCAGACATTTAGCCGCATTTTTGTTTGATTTTCTAAAAATTTATGTCGGCAGCGAAATTGTTCCGCCATTTGGCTGACATGTAATAAGCACAACGATCACTCTCTGAACGTATACCGTCACTTTGGTTTTCAGACGATCGACGCTCAGAAAAATGATATCGGAAACGGCTTTTTCATGGATGATTACATTATGGATTATCGGCTGTAAATACTGTGACATAACAATCCCCTTAAACAGGTTTTCGTTTCCTTTGCCTGCCTAAGGGGAATATGTCAGCATCTTTACTTTTCTTTTTTTTGCCTTTACAGCTTATACTGTCTCCGGTTCGTCATATGTTTCTCCGAACAATTCTACAGTCACCTTTTTCATTCTCTGCTCTTCAAGCGGACGATCGCTGTAATCTGTTGCGGTTTCTGCGATCTTATTTACAATATCCATTCCTTCCGTGATCTTTCCAAACGCCGCATAAGCGCCGTCCAGATGCGGTGATTTTTCATGCATGATAAAAAACTGGCTTCCCGCAGAATCAGGATGCATTGCACGAGCCATGGAAAGAACTCCCGGATCATGTGCAAGATCGTTTTGGAAACCGTTCTGTGCAAACTCGCCTTTGATCGCGTATCCCGACCACCCATTCCGTTTCCGTTCGGACATCCGCCCTGGATCATAAATCCGCGGATCACACGGTGAAAGATCAGACCGTCGTAAAATCCTTTATTAATCAATGAAATAAAGTTATTTACCGTATTCGGCGCAATCTCGGGATAAAGCTCCGCTTTCATGATATCGCCGTTTTCCATCTCAAATGTAACGATTGGATTTGCCATAATTTTATTCCTCTTTTCTTTACTGTTTTCATCGCTTATAACAGTGCTATTGTATCTGATTTCTCATTTTTCGTCAACATGTACACTTTCCGCCGCTTTTTTAGTCACTCATGACATTGTTCTGTTTCTGGCTTACGGTTATACTTATCTCATAAGAAAAATCCAGAAAAACAAGTTTATTTTTAGGAGGAACATAAAATGGCAAGTTTATCACTTAAAGGCGTTCAGAAAATTTATCCGAACGGATTCCATGCAGTAAAAGATTTCAACCTCGAAATCGCAGATAAAGAATTCATCATCTTCGTCGGTCCGTCCGGATGCGGTAAATCTACAACACTTCGTATGATCGCAGGTTTGGAAGATATTTCCGACGGAGTATTCAAAATCGACGGAAAAGTTATGAACGACGTAGAACCGAAAGACCGTGATATCGCAATGGTATTCCAGAACTACGCATTGTATCCGCACATGACAGTATATGATAATATGGCGTTTGGTCTGAAACTTCGTAAAGTACCGAAAGCAGAAATCGACAAAAAGTCCGTGAAGCGGCAAGAATCCTTGACCTTGACAAACTGCTCGACCGGAAGCCGAAGGCTCTTTCGGGAGGACAGAGACAGCGTGTTGCCATGGGACGTGCCATTGTTCGTAATCCGAAAGTATTCCTTATGGACGAACCTCTTTCCAACCTTGACGCAAAACTGAGAGTCCAGATGCGTATCGAGATTTCAAAACTTCACGAAAACCTCGGCGCAACGATCATCTATGTAACACATGACCAGACAGAAGCCATGACTCTCGGAACGAGAATCGTCGTTATGAAAGACGGAGTCGTTCAGCAGGTCGATACACCGCAGAACCTTTACAATACACCGTGCAACCTGTTCGTTGCAGGATTTATCGGATCTCCTCAGATGAACTTTATGGATGCCGTATGCTCTGTAAAAGGTGATGATGTAACATTGACTGTAGGAAAACATGTATTAAAAGTTCCTGCTTCCAAGAAACAGGCTCTTATCAACGGAAACTATGACGGAAAAACAGTTGTTCTCGGCATCCGTCCTGAAGACGTACATGATTCTCAGGCATTTATCAGCAATTCACCGGACAGCATTATTGAATCTGAGATCAAAGTATACGAATTGCTCGGCGCTGAAGTATTCCTTTACTTTGACGTGGAAGGAACACAGATGACAGCTCGTGTAAATCCTCGTACGACACTGCGTACAGGCGATAAAGCCGTATTCGCGCTTGATATGGAAAAAATTCACGTATTTGACAAAGAAACCGAGTTGACGATTACAAACTAATGATTTAAAATCAAAACAGCAGTTACATAGTGTCAGAACGCCCGGTTTGATCAGGATCTCATTTCTGACAATACTGCTTATAATAAGAATTTAAAGGGGCTGCACTTATTACAGGTGCGGCCTCTTTATTCAAAACGAGGTTAATCTATGGGAGAAAATACTGAACAGACTACAAACCGCAAAACAGAAACTACAGCACAGATGAATGAACTAAACAAAGCTCTGCTTGAATTAAAAAAAATTACCGGAATCTCGCTTGAGGTATCCGGTGCAGCGCCTGAACAGATCGAACCTGCGCTGACACAGATCCACTGTCTTTGCACAGCTTACAAAGAAAAATATAACCGCACTGATTTTCTGCAGGGACTGATGACCGGGAATATCCCGCACTATGAAATTTCCGATCGGGCATCGAGACTTCACATTGATCCGGAGGAAAACGAATTCTTTTTCCTTATAGAAGGAAAACACTTTGATGAAACTTCAGGCGCAATATTGAAAAATCTACTGTCCTGCCGTTCAAAAACTTATATCGTTCCCCTTACGGAAACGCTGCTTGCAGTCATACGTCCGCTTTGCCAAAACGAGACGTTTGAAGATATGAGACATATTGCGGAGACGATCGTTGATACGCTCAATACCGAGGCGCTTATCCGTGTCCGCCTCTCATACAGTTCTGTAATGAACACGCTTGCCGATATTCAAAAAGCTTTTCAGGAAACGAATCTTGCGTTGAAAGTCGGAAGGCTCTTTTATTCAGAACAAAATATTTTCCCGTATAACGAACTCGGGATCGGCAGACTGATCTATCGTCTTCCTGTTTCACTGTGCAAGAACTTTCTGTCTGAAATATTCGGTTCTCCTATACCGAAAACGCTTGACCCCGAACTTATGGCAACAGTCAACCGTTTCTTTTTAAACAACTTAAACATTGCCGAAACCGCCAGACAACTCCATATGCACAGAAACACTCTTATCTACCGTCTGGAACAGATTGAAAAACAGACAGGTCTGGATCTTCGTCTCTTTGACGACGCCATGACATTTAAGATCGCTATGATGGTCATAAATTACTTGAAAGGAAACAAATAACTATGAATGACGCATTATATGAACAACTCGTACCCCGCAAACAAAAAACTTCCGGCATTCTCATCAGCATACTTATCATCGTTCTTGCAGTCGCTGTTGCTGTTTTAGGAATGCCTCTGGTCGGTTTTCTGTCATTTCTTATCGCAGTTTTGATCCTGATGATCGCTTTTTATTTTATCTTTCCAAAGCTCAATGTGGAATATGAATATATGATCTTAAACCATGATCTTCAGATCGATGCCATTTACAACAAGTCCAAAAGAAAACATATGCTCAGTTTTGATATTCAGTCTGCCGAGATCATTGCTCCGAAAAAATCTCCGCGGCTGAACGCTTTCCATCCTGACAAAACATATGATTTCACTTCAGGAAATGAAAATGCCGACGTCTATGCCGTTATGATTTCTCTCGATCAGAAAAACTCATGCGTATATATCGAACCTGACAGGAAAATGATCGAACATATGAGACAATGGATGGGGTCAAAGATGTTTTTAGATTAAACGTGACGTGCAATACGATCTGCAAAAAAATTCTTCTTTTTTAGCAGTCTGGCAGGATCTGTATCAATATCCGATCCTGCCAGACTGCTGTTTTTATTATATAGCATGCTATTATATTTATCTTGCCGGGAAAACTTTCATGATAGCGCCTGCCACATTTGAAATCGGCATTGTCTGAAGCCATACCCGTCCCGGTCCTGTAATTACCGTATTAAACAGACCTTCGCCTCCGAACATCATGTTTTTGATTCCGGGCACTGTGCGAATCTCCATATTGCATGTCGCCTCCATAGCGGCAAGGTAACCTGTATCGACTACGATCTGTTGTCCCGGCTGGAGTACATACTCTATGACAGATCCGTCAAATTCAAGAAACGCCAGACCATGTCCCGAAATTTTCTGCATGATAAATCCTTCTCCGCCGAACAGACCGGAACCTAATTTTTTCTGGAAAAAGATCGATAATTCAACGCTTTCCTGCGCCGCCAGAAAACCTGCTTTTTGCACAACTATCTCTTTTCCCGGAGCGATCTCCCAAGGTCTGATCTGTCCCGGAAAACTGGATGCAAACGCGATCATCCCCGGACCGCCTTCCGCTGTATAACGGTTCTGAAAATCGCCTCTCCTGCCATTCTCCTGCGAACCCCCGCCGTTGACGTCGTTTCCATCTTCATGTTCTATTTCCGCCTTTAATCTTTTTCATCTTTTTTCCCCTTTTCCCATTCTTTATGCCAGCATATTTTTCTTATTCTGTCTCTCTTTATACCGACTCTGTTTTCTATCCACAGATTATCATAAAATACCGGAAGAGTCACTACTCTCCCGGCATTATTTACATATCCGTTACATTTATAAATTTTCAGGATACCCCCCCGGGTTTTTCGGGCATTTCCTTTGATTTCGGTAAATACAAGTCTGCTTTAAAGAGATCTGCCTCTGTCGAAATCTTCAAAGAACCGTGCTGCAATTCGGCAAAGCTCTTTGCAATCGCCAGACCAAGTCCCGATCCTTCGGTGTTTCTTGCCGAATCTCCGCGGACAAACCGATCCGTAATCTCATCTGCGTTAAAGTTCAATTCTGCCGCAGAAACATTCTTCATTGTAATATGCACTCCGTCTTCCGTCTCTGTCATATCAATATAAACTCTCGTATGAGGCATTGCATACTTCGTGATATTCACGATAAGATTCTCAAAAATCCGATATGTTTTCTCACTGTCAAGCCACATGACAACTTTTTGTTCCGGAATCTTTGTTCTGAATTCCAAATTCGCCGCTTTGATTTTTTCAACATTTTCCAGCTCAACCTGCTTAAATAATCCTACGATATCAACTTTCATAAAATGCATAACGACACTTTTGCTTGCCGCCTTGCTGATCTCGAATAAATCTTCGATCAACACTTTCAAACGAAGAGACTTTCTTTCCAGAACGCTGATATATTCTTTTCTCTTTTTCTTCGTCTTTCTCATTTTTCAACAGATCTGTATATGTGATGATCGCTGTCAGCGGCGTCCTAAGATCATGGGAGACGTTCGTGACGAGTTCTGTCTTCATCCGCTCGTTTTTCACTTCTTCATCTACTGCTTTTTAAATCCTTTTTGAATCCGCTTTAATTCTTCCTGGATCGGATTGAACAGACCGACATCGCCTTCGATCGGAATATCCAAATGACCTTCTGCAAGCTGATTCGTTGACTTGAGCAAAAGAGCATATTTTTCAGAAAGATCCTGCGTATATTTTTTCAAAAACATAAACAGCATCACCGAATAAACGATCAACGCGACCGTACCGTACCACCAAAAAGACATACGACAAACAGAATCGCAAAGTTGATCAGCACTACGCGAAGGATCGTCCGGTTCGTTTTATCCTGAAAATCAAGATGAAGCAAAGCGTCATACTGCCGGGCAAAAAGTTTCTGATCTTTCTCCCGATACTTTTCACTTTCTTTTGTATCTTTCCTCCGCTTTCTTCTCCTTTATTCTTCATCTTTCTTAACATCTTTGCCGTCAGCGTCCTTTCCGTCCAATACGCTTTCTTCATGCGGAACATTGCCCGAAGCGATGTAACGCACCAGAAAAGTATCCCGAACATAAACATCCAAAGCAGGAAATTCGCCACAAGCAAAGCCGGCTCGAATCCTGCCGGAAGAGATCTTCCTTTCACCGTATGATAAACAACATAAGCCATTATATCAAAACCGCCGAAAGCGAAAAATAAAGCTCCCGCACCTGCCACTTCAAAGGATGCACGGAATACTTTCATCTCGCTTAAGTCGAGACATTTTACAAACGGCATAAGAATCGCCGCCGCGATCAGCAGCACGCTCAACATTTCAAGCGTATCTCTGAAAGCCGTTGTATAGCTGATATTGTAATACTCGAGATATTCTCCGTTTTCCGAAGCAATGATATTCCCATAAGCTTCCAGATTTTCTTCTGTTATCCCGTAAATGAACGTAACATCCGTAAGCGTTGTAATGCTTGATATCTGCCCGTAAGACTCGACGCTTTCAACCTCGTTAATATAGATCGATTCCATATTGTATGCCTCTTCTGCTCCGAATGCCGTTCCGCCGATCTGGATATCCTCCAAATCTCCGTTTTCGGAAAAAATATATTTCACACGGAAGGCATACTCTTTTCCGTCTTCATGCAGCTTCTCCTGTTCTTCTTCCGGCAGATCAGAAGCTATCACCTCATCTTTACTGTCGATCAGCTCATAATCTAAATATTTTTCTGCCAGATCAAACCTTTGCTGTCCGTAAAGAGAAAGTACTTCCGCCGGATCAGTGTCCCGTACATACCGATTATAAAGAAGATAATTGCCTTCCGCCAGCGTATTCGCCATATCCGCCGCCGTTTCTCCCGATCGGGAGCCCTCCTCCTGCACCGATTCTATCTGCCGTCTGATCGTTCCGTATTGCAGCATCATAACTGCGGAACTTGCCGCCAAAAGCAAGATCAGAATAAGAATTCCAAATTTACGGCTGTTTTTCGATTTTGTATCCAACGCCCCACACCACCTTCAAATATTTTGGATTTTTCGGGTCGATCTCGATCTTCTCCCGAATATTTCTTACATGCACCATAATCGTATCTGTATTGATCGCTTTTTTCCTGCCAAACCCGCTCATAAATCTCTTCTGCCGAAAAAACTCTTCCCGGATTCTTGGCAAGCAATAAAAGGATCTTGTACTCGATCGGCGTCAGCTTCACAGGATTTCCGTCCATAGACACTTCTACCATATCTTCATTGATCTCAAGCCCGCCGATCACATGCGTATTTTCCTGAGGTGCTAATTTTTCAAGAAACTTCCGGTATCTTCGTAACTGGGAATTCACTCGCGCCATCAGTTCCATCGGAGTAAACGGTTTCGTCACATAATCATCCGCCCCGATATTAAGACCTGTGATCTTATCGACCTCCTCGGATTTGGCAGATAACATGATAACCGGAAAATCGTATTTCTCCCTTAGTTTCATCGTCATGCGTATCCCGTCCATACGCGGCATCATAATATCTATGATCGCCAGATGGATCTCCTCTTTTCAAGTATTTCTAAACCTTCAATTCCATCTGCTGCCTGAAATACGACATACCCCTGACTTTGCAGATAGATCTGTACGCCTTCCCTGATTTCCTTATCATCCTCTACGATCAAAACATGATTGATTTCCATTGCTTATGCCCTCTCCTTTTCCGTCATTCCCCGTATTTTTATCCTATCTCTTCTTTTTGCAAAAGAGAAATGTTTATATTGTCTGCGCAACATATATTTCTTCCGACGCTGCATCTGCATTGACCGGAAGATTCGGAATCGCCTTCTTCTGAACGATCCCATAATCTTTTACCGCAACGTCCACTGTTGTAAACGGAAGCGGAATTACATATTTATCCCATCTGCGAGTCAGCCTGATACATGAAGAATAAGAAAGGCTGATGCCTACAAATGCTTCTTCTGCATGTTCCGACAAGTAAAATGCCAGTTTTTTCGGCTCGTGCCGCGGACCGAGCGGTCCGTCTAACGCAACGGCGATCGAATGTGCCTTCTCATAAGAATCGCGGACGATGTTTTTTAACGCCCCGAACGCCTTATACCCGTCAGGAACGCGAAGCGCGTTTCCGCCGCATCGCTTTATCATATGTTCAATATAATTTCCCCGTGTATCGGCTGTAACAATCACATCTACAGGTGTTGTCTTATCCGCCAGACGCTCAAGCACGAGATTCATAAAAAAGCTGTCCTCATGCCAAAATCCGAATATCTGACTTTCACCGTATTCATTTTCTTCATGCCAGTTTATTTTTACTGTCTTTTCAAGCAATGTGAGATATTTTGTGAACAGCCATCGCAGCGCCTTCTCCGTGAGCTTCTCCGTTTTCATAAGAATATTCTCCTTTTCCGTCTTTTTGCCGATCCATTGCTTTTCCGCAGATACATTGATTGTAGAGCATCTCTTCATATAAGGCAAGTGTGTCGGAACGATAATTTTGTGCTTCTTTCAAAGCCGCTTTTTTCATTTTAAACCGGTTCTCCGGCTGTGCTGCTTCGATGACTTTCTCCGCCCACCTGCTTTCCTCTTCTTCTGTCAAAAATCCGTTTACTCCGTCTTTGACAATATCGTCCGATCCGACCGCGTGAACCGCAACTACCGGGTTCCTGCTGCCATCGCTTCTGCCAGAACGATTCCCTGTGTCTCTGATTTTGATGCGAATAAAAACAGATCTGCCGCATGTACATAATGTTTTACATCTTCATTCTTCACGTTTCCTACAAAAGTCACAAGATTTCCGATCCCTAAAAGAGCGGCTTTCGTTTTTAATTCTCCCTTCTGACTTCCGTCTCCAAGTATCATCACATGAAAGTCATCCCCGGCTTCTTCTTTGATCTTCGCGATTCCCCGAAGGATAAATTCATAATTTTTCTCTTTCTCAAGTCTGGATACAGTGACAAATAAATGTTTTTTATCTCCCTTATACGTCTTCCTGATCTCTTTTGCCTTCTGCTCATCCATCGCAAAAAACGACTTTTCAAGTCCGGTCGGAAATACGGCGGATCTGCTTCTCATACCATATTCCCACAATATCTTCTGCATTCCTGCCGACGGAGCAAGTACGAGATCGCACTGATTTGCAAACCAGCTCATATAAGTTGGTATGATCTTTGTCCTGATCAGTCCGATCGCCTTCTTTTTTAATACAAAGCTCTTCTCATCAACTCGCAGTCCCGGTATATAGTGCAGATAATCTTCATATCTCGTATGATATGTATAGATAAGCGGCAGTCTGTATTTTCGTTTCAGATAGAGAGCGCACGGTCCTACGAACATCGGATGATGTACATGGATACAGTCAAATTCGTCTCTTTCAAATGCTTCCATGATCTCAGACGGATAAAAACTCGGATATACCATCCCATTATCCATCTTACGTTTCTGCGTTCCGTAGCGTACAACCTGCTCGGGAGCAGAAACATCGGCTGCCAGAACTGCCTCTCTTTCTTCTTGTGTTTCCCCGTACATCGGTGCAAACACCGTTACCTGATGCCCTAATTTTATCAATTCTTCTGCCTGACGCTCTACCGAGATCGGCACTCCTCCTACAAATGGTCTGTAATTGTTTGTCAACATTGCGATTCTCATGTCTTTTCCCCCTTGTCTGAATTCTCTCGCCTTATTTTTAATAACTTTTTCGGATAACAATTATTAAATAAACTCTCATTTTTCAAATGATATAAAAATTATGTGAAAAATTATGGATAAATTTATGTAAAGAAATTGATCGCCGCATCTCCGAAGAAATATCCCGCGCCTACAAACGCCAGATTCCACAGGAAGATTCCGCATGCGGAGCTAACCGTATATTTTGTAAAATTCATTTTTACCATTCCTGCCGGAATAGAGATCAGCGTGCGCACCATCGGAAGAAGCTTGCTTACAAATACCCCTGTTCCTCCTTTTTCTCTTAAAAACGCCATTTTTCTTCAATCACCGGCCGATGTTTCGGGAATTTCTTAAAATAAAATTCCATCACCTTCCCGCCGCCGAATCTTCCGAGAAGATACAGCGCCCAGCTTCCGGTAAGTCCCGCAAATACAGTCAGAACCATGACCATAGGAAAACTTATTTCACCTTTCGCCGCCCATATTCCCGCCAGCGGCATAATAACTCCTGCCGGAAATCCGGGGAGATTCAAATATTCTAAAAAGCACGATCAATTAAATAAAAAATGCTCCGTATCGTAAAAAATAATCGGTAAGTTCAGATATGCTCATAAAAAAATCAGCCTCCTTTAACTATCTACAGGATATCCTGTAAATCTAAAGGGGGCTGACATAAGATTCAAAAGAAATTCTAAAGATTTTTTGAACAAGATTTTGATATTTATTTTTCTTCGGCATAAGACTCGCTTTAATAACTGCTCCTTCTCCGTATTTTTTATTCAGTTCGTCCATCGCCTTTCTAAGCCGTTTATGTTTTTCGTCCGGCTCTGCTTCCGGTTTCATATCGAAGATCGTCAACTGCTCCGGTTCGTTTTCATCCGACAATTTTGACGTTCTGATTCCCAGCAGACGCACCGGTTCTCCGGTCCACACTTCCCGAAACAGATTGACTGCCGCCTTGCATATTATATCGCTTTCGTTTGACGGCTTTTCCAACTGCATCTGATGAGATAATGTACGAAAATCATAGTATTTAATTTCCGCACTTACCATTCCTGCCTTTTTTCCCGGCTTTTTCAGACGTCTTCCGACGCTTTGAGCCAATTCTTCAAACACCGGACAAACTTCCTCCATTGTCCGTGCATCTTCCCTAAGCGTTGTGGAATTCCCGATCCCTTTCGCTTCTTCCGGCTCAGACTGAACGGTCGACGTACCGATTCCGTTGGCAAACTCCCACAACATCCGTCCATGACTTTTCAAATGAAGTGAGATCAGATCGGGATCTGCCTGCGCCAATGCTCCGATTGTATTAATCTCCAGTTTTTTCAATACCTGCACACTGGATTTTCCTGCCATATACAGATCTTTGATCGGAAGCGGCCACATTTTCACTTCAATCTCTTCCGGAAATAATGTGTGTATCCGGTCCGGCTTTTCAAAATCTGACGCCATTTTCGCCAGTAATTTATTCGTTGAGATTCCGACATTTACCGTAAATCCAAACTTCTTTTTAATCCCTTCCTTAATCTCAAGCGCTCCGTCGATCGGAGAACTGTACCGCGCGGCGATCTTCGTAAAATCCATATAACACTCGTCTACGCTGACCTGCTCTATCTCTTTCGTGAATGTCTTTAAATATTCCATCATCTGTCTGCTCTTCTCGCGGTACATCCGATGATCAGGCGGATACATTACGAGATTCGGACACTTACGAAAGGCATTCGCAACAGGTTCTCCCGTGCGGATGCCATATTTTTTTGGCAAAAGTGGATTTTGCGAGAACAACACCGTGCCGGGATGTCTGATCCCCGCCGATAATTGCCGGGATCTCCCGAATATCCACTTTCGCCCCGTTTTTTAATTGTTCTACAGCCGTCCAGCTCAAATAAGCTGAGTTTACATCAATATGAAAGATTATCGGTGTCACTTGCGCCATCCTTTCACACACCGGCTTCATGCAGACTCTTTTCTTCTCGCTTTTTTGCATATCTTACTTATGCTTCCTGTCTTTCCAAGCTGTTTACCCGCTTCACATCTGCTTTCAGTTTGCCGTCTTTCGCATCGATCAGTATCGTGTCTTCTCTTCCGACATTTCCGGCAAGAATCAACCGTGCAGCCAGTGTCTCTACGTTTTTCTGCAGATATCTCTTTAACGGTCTTGCTCCGTACATCGGATCATATCCGCCTTCTACGATACAGTCTTTCGCCGCTTCCGTCAGTTCGATCGTCAGTTCTTTTTCCTCCAGCCGTCTGTTTACATCTGCCACTAACAAGTCAATAATGGCACGAATATTTTCTTTCGTCAATGGTTTAAACATAATGATCTCGTCAAGACGGTTCAAAAAATTCCGGTCTGAAGTGAGCTCTTAAATCATTCATCGCCATATCCTGCGCCTCTTTCGAGATCGAACCGTCTTCTTTTATACCGTCTAAAAGATAACCTGCTCCGATATTGGACGTCATGATCAGAATCGTATTTTTGAAATCAACGGTACGGCCCTGAGAATCTGTAATCCTTCCATCGTCAAGCACTTGCAAAAGCACGTTAAATACATCCGGATGCGCCTTCTCTACTTCGTCAAATAATACGACTGAATACGGTTTTCTTCTGACTGCCTCTGTCAGTTGACCGCCTTCGTCATAGCCTACATATCCCGGAGGCGCTCCGATCAGTCTCGACACGGAATATTTCTCCATGTATTCGCTCATATCAATCCGCACCATATTATTCTCATCGTCAAACAGGCTCTGCGCCAACGCCTTCGCAAGTTCTGTTTTTCCCACGCCTGTAGGTCCGAGGAAGAGGAACGATCCGATCGGCTTGCTCGGGTCTTTGATTCCGGCTTTGGAACGGATGATCGCCTCTGTTACAAGTTCGACTCCTTCATCCTGACCTATGACTCTTTTATGAAGTTCATCAGCAAGATGAAGTGTTTTGTTTCTTTCGCTTTCATTTAATTTCGCTACGGGAATTCCCGTCCATCTTGAAACAATCCTTGCGATTTCTTCGTCTGTTACCGCTTCATGAACAAGAGACAATTCTTTTTCTCTTACTTTTCTTCCTCTTCTTCAAGCTGTTTTTGCAGCTGAGGCAGTTCACCATACTGCAGCTGCGCGGCTTTATTCAGATCATACTCTCTTTGCGCTTTGCTGATCTCCTTATTCACATGTTCGATCTCTTCACGAATTTTCTGTACCCGCTCAACAGAATGCTTTTCATTCTCCCACTGTACCTTTTCACCGGCATATTCTTCTTTCAGACCCGCCAGTTCTTCCTGTAAATGTTCCAGACGTTCACGGCTTAATCTGTCTTCTTCTTTTTTCAGCGCCTCTTCTTCAATCTCAAGCTGCATAATCCTTCTTCTTAATTCGTCCAACTCTGTCGGCATCGAATCAAGTTCTGTCTTAATGAGCGCACAAGCTTCATCTACAAGGTCTATCGCTTTGTCCGGCAAAAAACGATCCGAAATATATCTGTTCGACAACATTGCCGCTGCGACAAGAGCGCTGTCTGTAATCTTCACTCCATGAAATACTTCATAACGTTCTTTCAGACCACGCAGAATCGAAATGGCGTCTTCTACTGTAGGCTCGTCAACTAAAACCGGCTGGAAACGGCGTTCCAAAGCCGCATCTTTCTCAATGTACTGACGGTACTCATCAAGCGTCGTTGCGCCGATACAGTGAAGTTCTCCTCTTGCAAGCATCGGTTTCAACATATTGCCCGCATCCATAGCACCGTCTGTCTTTCCCGCTCCGACAATCGTATGCAGCTCATCAATAAACAGAATGATCTTTCCGTCACTGTTTTTCACTTCTTCGAGAACTGCTTTCAGTCGTTCTTCAAACTCGCCCCGGTACTTTGCTCCTGCGACAAGAGCACCCATATCAAGAGAAAATATCGTTTTATCTTTCAGTCCTTCGGGGACATCACCGTTGACGATCCTCTGCGCAAGACCTTCTACAACCGCAGTTTTTCCGACTCCCGGTTCACCGATAAGCACCGGATTGTTTTTCGTCTTACGGAAAGAATCCGGATCACATTTCTGATTTCCTCGTCACGGCCGATCACCGGATCAAGTTTTTGATCCCTCGCCCGCTCTACCAGATCCTGACCGTACTTATTCAGCGTATCATAAGTCGCTTCCGGATGGTCGCTTGTCACTCTCTGATTGCCTCTGACAGTAGACAGCGCATGTAAAAATCCTTCCCGGCTGATGCCGAATTCACGATAAATCTGTTTCATCTCTTTGCTTGCATATTTTAACAGGGAAAGGAAAAGGTGCTCTACGGAAACATATTCGTCTCCCATCTGTTTCGCCTCGTCCTCGGCATGGATCAACACATTGTTCAGATCCTGCCCTACGAAAAGCTGACCGCCCTGAACTTTCGGACGCTTTCCGATCGCCTGATCTACCCGGTTTATCAAAAGCTGACCTTGTATATTCATCTTTTCAAACAATTTTAAGATCAGACTGTCATCTTGTGTAAGCAGCGCATACAATAAATGTTCCTGCGCCAATTCCTGATTTCCGTTATCTGCGGCGATCTTCTCACAATTTTGCACCGCCTGAATGGAATTCTGTGTAAATCTGTTTATATTCATGCTAATCCCTCCTTTATTTTCGTGTTCTACTAGGAATATAGCATCTGTTGTTAGCACTGTCAAGGGTTGAGTGCTAATATTTTTGTTATTTTTTGCAAACCTTAAATGAAAAACTAACTTCCACCTTTAGTCTGTTTTGCTCTACATTAGGAACTGGGGGTGGAAGTTAGTCTTGCAATCGTTTATTCTATAAGAAATACCAGGGCTCCTCCCTGGTCATATCCTCCAACTACCGGAAATGGGATATTTTTATTGTATAGGAGGATTCATTTATGTCTACTAAAGCTACTGGAAACAAAAACACCTTACCCTTGCTGATCGTGCTGCCATTGAACATGGTATCAGCCGTGGGGAAAATTTCACGCAGATTGCCTGCAGAATCAACAAGGATTCTTCTACCATTTCCAAGGAGATTCGGCGTCACCTTTTCCGGGTTCCTCATTTTCAAAACGAAACCCAGCGGAAGCGCTCAGAATGCGAGCATTTTCAGAACTGTGTAAAGCAGCATATCTGCGGGAATCAGACTTGTAATTCCTTATGCTGGAAATGCCGCCCTAAGCGCTGTTCCATGTATTGTCCTGACTTTACTCCCAGACTCTGCGAAAAGTTAAAAAGCCCCCTACGTGTGTAATGACTGCCCTCAAATACGCAACTGTTCCCACGACTTCTATTTCTACAGGCCAATTATGCCAACGATATTTACAGTGAAACAAAATCTTCTTCACGGTCTGGGATTAACCAGACTCCTGAGTCCCTGGAACAGCTGGACCGTCTGGTTTCCCCTCTGCTTCTGCAGGGACAGCCTTTGTCCCATATCTTTGCTTCTAATTTCACTGCAATCAACCTCGACCTTCCCGGAAGGTCCGCTACAAAAAACGTCGGCAGGTCCGCAGAGAACCTGACAACACTGGATATAGAAAAGACAGATCCTATCAGGATTTTGAGAGATATCTGGAAAAGTTTCCAGATACAAATGTGGTGGAATTAGATGTGGTGGAAGGTGCCGGGGAAAATCAGAACAAGTACTGTTGACCATGCTTTTCCGTAATTGTAGCCTTATGCTTATTTTTTTCTTATGGAGGCTGACAGGAAGGACAACGTACAAGATGTGTTTCAGCGAATATATACCCATCTGGGAGCAGAGCTATATCGAAAACTCTTTCCGGTCATTCTTACAGACAATGGTGCCTCATTCAAAGATCCAGCTATTTTTGAACGGCCTGAAGGTGAACTTCTATCCCGTGTCTTTTACTGCGATCCCATGGCTTCCTGGCAGAAGGGACGTCTGGAAAAAAATCATGAATTCATCCGTTATATTATCCCCAAAGGTACGACATTCGCAGGCTTGGACCAGGAGCAGGTAACTCTGATCACCAACCACATCAATAGCGTAGCAAGAGCCAGTTTAAACGGCTGCACCCCGTTTGAACTGGCTCTGCTGCTGATAGACAGAAAACTGCTGGACCTCTGCCAGCTGGAAAGGATTCCCGCCAACCAGGTGATCCTTAAGCCATCACTCTTGAAAAAGTAACTGCAAGATCCATTTCCGGTGCTGGTTTCATAATCAGGCCGGTGGAAGTTACTTTTTCAAAAGTACTTTCAGTGGTCCCAAAATCATGCCCATCTTCCAGAAAAAGCTTTGTTTTCTGCCCTTATTATATGTTAATTTTTACGAATAATCCAGAACTATATGGATGTTAGTCCTGCAAAAAGGTCTTATTTTACCTGTGCCAATGTATGGTGGAAGTTACTTTTTCATTCAACCATTTTTTTGCAAACCTTAAATGAAAAACTAACTTCCACCTTTAGTCTGTTTTGCTCTACATTAGGAACTGGGGTGGAAGTTAGTCTTGCAATCGTTTATTCTATAAGAAATACCAGGGCTCCTCCTGGTCATATCCTCCAACTACCGGAAATGGGATATTTTTATTGTATAGGAGGATTCATTTATGTCTACTAAAGCTACTGGAAACAAAAAACACCTTACCCTTGCTGATCGTGCTGCCATTGAACATGGTATCAGCCGTGGGGAAAGTTTCACGCAGATTGCCTGCAGAATCAACAAGGATTCTTCTACCATTTCCAAGGAGATTCGGCGTCACCTTTTCCGGGTTATCATTTTCAAAACGAAACCCAGCGGAAGCGCTCAGAATGCGAGCATTTTCAGAACTGTGTAAAGCAGCATATCTGCGGGAATCAGACTTGTAATTCCTTATGCTGGAAATGCCGCCCTAAGCGCTGTTCCATGTATTGTCCTGACTTTACTCCCAGACTCTGCGAAAAGTTAAAAAGCCCCCCTACGTGTGTAATGACTGCCCTCAGATACGCAACTGTTCCCACGACTTCTATTTCTACAGGCCAATTATGCCAACGATATTTACAGTGAAACAAAATCTTCTTCACGGTCTGGGATTAACCAGACTCCTGAGTCCCTGGAACAGCTGGACCGTCTGGTTTCCCCTCTGCTTCTGCAGGGACAGCCTTTGTCCCATATCTTTGCTTCTAATCAGGAATCCGTCCCTTGTTCTATAAGGACCTCTACAACTATATAGACCAGGGATACTTCACTGCAATCAACCTCGACCTTCCCCGGAAGGTCCTACAAAAAAACGTCGGCAGGTCCGCAGAGAACCTGACAACACTGGATATAGAAAAGACAGATCCTATCAGGATTTTGAGAGATATCTGGAAAAGTTTCCAGATACAAATGTGGTGGAATTAGATGTGGTGGAAGGTGCCGGGGGAAAATCAGAACAAGTACTGTTGACCATGCTTTTCCGTAATTGTAGCCTTATGCTTATTTTTCTTATGGAGGCTGACAGGAAGGACAACGTACAAGATGTGTTTCAGCGAATATATACCCATCTGGGAGCAGAGCTATATCGAAAACTCTTTCCGGTCATTCTTACAGACAATGGTGCCTCATTCAAAGATCCAGCTATTTTTGAACGGCCTGAAGGTGAACTTCTATCCCGTGTCTTTTACTGCGATCCCATGGCTTCCTGGCAGAAGGGACGTCTGGAAAAAAATCATGAATTCATCCGTTATATTATCCCCAAAGGTACGACATTCGCAGGCTTGGACCAGGAGCAGGTAACTCTGATCACCAACCACATCAATAGCGTAGCAAGAGCCAGTTTAAACGGCTGCACCCCGTTTGAACTGGCTCTGCTGCTGATAGACAGAAAACTGCTGGACCTCTGCCAGCTGGAAAGGATTCCCGCCAACCAGGTGATCCTTAAGCCATCACTCTTGAAAAAGTAACTGCAAGATCCATTTCCGGTGCTGGTTTCATAATCAGGCCGGTGGAAGTTAATTTTTCAAAAGTACTTTCAGTGGTCCCAAAATCATGCCCATCTTCCAGAAAAAGCTTCGTTTTTTCTGCCCTTATTATATGTTAATTTTTACGAATAATCCAGAACTATATGGATGTTAGTCCTGCAAAAAGGTCTTATTTTACCTGTGCCAATGTATGGTGGAAGTTACTTTTTCATTCAACCATTTTTTTGCAAACCCTTTAAAATCAATGGTTCGCAGTATCTTATTTCTTTTGAAATTGTGATTTTTTCTGTTTTGACACCAATTTGACACCAATTTTTCTTTTTATGGTATCAAGCATTTAACACCATATTATCTAGTCTTATAATCTCATTTTCAATCCTTGTCAGCTACGAACCAAAAGTTGCCATGCTGAGCCACTATATGCCGACCTACTCACCGACTGACGATTAATTTTATATCGACAACGGAATACAGAAAAACGACCGGTACACAAGCACCAGTCGCTATCAGTATGGTCAAAGTATTAAACTTACAAGATAAAATATGAACAAATGGCCAGGATAAAAAATATAGAAGAAATATTTCATTTTCATTCCACGCTCACCATTATACATTGAAATAAACAATAAAGATGTTGCAGCAGTTAAAAAATAAGGGTCAATAAATCCACTTATTGTAAAATTCAATCCACAAATATACATAACTAAAATAGAAGCAGTATATTTTAATGCTGGCATATCATAAAAAAGATAAAATACACTGATTAAGGCTATTCCATAATACCACCCGTCTAAATTGCAAATATATGAAATGTACGCCCCGACTACTATTGCTGCAAAAGAGATTATTACATTTTTGTGGGATCTTTTTATAATTGTTAAGATGATCAACCCTAATAACAGCGTAAATAGCACATTTTGCTGTCCCAAACTGAATAAAGTTCCTGCACAAGCTAAATCATAAACAGGCTCGGAAATAAGTGCAAAAATTCCTAAGTTTAAAATATATTTCTTGAGATTATGTGTATGAAAAAATCCCTCTACTAACAAAAACAGAAGACAGGGAATGCAATTCTGCCTAAAATATGACAAATATTAACTGTGGACATTAACATATCGAACTGCTCATCTGTAAACATAGAATATGCAGCATGTAGGATAATTCCATTTTTAACACCACTTGACCAAAATGGTCTATTACCATAAAAATCATTGCCAGTATTTTTAATGTACTTCCCGAAATAATTTTTTCATTTTATTATGACTGATGATTTCCCGTTAAGATTTACCGTTAATTTTCTATTTTAACATTATAGTTAAGACTTATAATGTCTTCTGTATAATCATCAGCAACGATTTGAATAATATAGGAACCTTTTTTCAAAATATAAAGTTTGTAAATCATTCAACTCTTGACCATCTAATTGATAATAAATCTTATTGTCTTTATCTGCAATGGTAATATGAAGTTTACCGTTGTCAACAGTCCCTTTTACTTGTATATCAAGTTTTTCGTCTTTAGGGACTGAAAAATATCCGTTTGCAATATTCATAGACGGTTCTTTTGTTTCATTGCTTTTATAAGTTTCATGCTTTTCCATTGTGAAATCAACTTCTATGCTATCTTGATATTTACTGTATAATCCCCAGATAATAACAGTTCCTAAAAAACATAAAACTAGCAATAGTATAAGATACTTCTTTTTTGCCTTTTTTTCATTATCAATTTTTTTTACAGTCTGAACATCATTTTTTAATAATTCATCAATAGAGATTTTGAAATAATCACTTACTTTTTATAATCATCTCTAAATCCGGATAACTTTTACCATTCTCCCAATTAGAAATAGTCTGTCTGGAAACATTAAATAAATTTGCAAAATCATCTTGACTTAAACCATGTTGTTTGCGCAGATTGTTTATTTGTTCTCCTATATTCATTTCAAATCTGTCCTCCTTTCAGACATCATTATCTTATTTTTTCCGTTAGAAATCTATCAAAACTCCTTTACATCTTAGCAAAGTTTCTTTTACAAAGCGAAATATTGCTTTGATATATACAAATATAGAATAATAAGGTTATTTGACACTATTTCTTGTATATTGACAATTTTTGATGAAATGCGATAAATCCATAAAATCCGTGTATTCCTCCGTCGTTTTAAAACGACCTTTCCTGCGCTGATCTCCGTTAAGTGCTTAGAGGCGCAGCATATCTTGATGTTTTCCGCTATTTTTGACTGATTAGAGTCTTTATCTTTTCCGGCTTTTTTCCCAACAACAAAGAAACGTTTTCCTTTCGTTTCCCGGTACAAAGCGATCGCCCATTCCGGCATATAACGTCCTGCAGGAGTGGAGATATAAAATTGTTCCGGAAGTTTTACATATACCGCAACCTCTTTTGATGCTTCCAGCCGTTCGATAAATTCCTTTTCTGCGCCGGATCGGTATTTCACATAATCATACAAATGCTTCCCGACTTTCATTGCGTCCACTCCCTGTTTTCCCTGAATCGTCTGCTGTGTAAAAATATCTTTTGTATATTTTTCGTCTGACGTATGATATATGATATTTTCCGAAATCGCTGTTTCTTTCACATTTAAGATCAATCTTTCAGCCTGAGCGATAAATTCTTCCGGACTTTCTTGAAACTGTTGAAAACAGAACTTTCGACTCTGCTCAATATTTCGATCACTGTTTTCCTTTTCAGCCCTGTCATATCGGCAAGTTTCCCCGCAAGATCATATTTCACGACGCTTTTTGCCGCCTCATTCTTGCCTTTAAATCGCATATCTTGTATATGCAGTTCTCTGTTTAATATTTTCACCGCATCTTCTACTAATTTTTCCGTATCAAAATTTACGGTATATGTCGATTTCAGGCAAATATTTGACCACAATGCGCTGAATTCTTCTCCATTTAGCTTTTCCTGATCGACTTTTAGTTCTACTCGACGGCTTCTTGCATTCTCGGGTATGATTACTTCTATATCGCGACAGACGTCGGCCTTCCGACTCTGTTTACCGAAAACATCTTCTGCAATTTCACTTTGCAGGCCCTTCACAAAACTTTCATAGCTTTCGCTTGCGATCACGGTCAACGTATTCACTCTGTGAACGTCCTGCCCCAGAAAACTTCTGTCCATTCTCTGTCCGTCTCCATTGACACACAGACGAAGCCCTCTTCCGACTTCCTGCCGTTTTCGTACTTCGCTTCCTCCGTTTTTTAACGTACAAATCTGAAATACATTCGGATTATCCCATCCTTCCCGAAGTGCTGAATGAGAAAAAATGAATCGAACAGGAGACTGTTTCGGGTCACACTCCAAAAGCAGTTCTTTATTTTTCATGATCAGATCATAAGCATCCTGATCGTCTGACATCATTTCTTTTCCTTTCCCTTTACTGTCGACTACATGCCCTTTTCTGTCTATTGAAAAATATCCGGCATGAGTTTTTTCGACAGGGATCATTTCTATGTAATCCCGATACTTTTCATCTCCCGGTCCATACTTCATATTCTCTATAATGTTACGGTACTCTTCTTCAAATATGTCCGCATAACTGCCGTTTTGAGGACATCCCGTTTCGTCATACTTTTTATAACGGGCAACTTCATCAATAAAAACAATGACAAAACTTTAATTCTTCTGCCAAACAACCGGCGTTCCCTGTCTATATGAGACAGGATTGTCTCTCTGATCTGTATTCTGCGAATCTGTTCCTCGTCCACTTTTCCGTTGATATCGCCTGCATATAGTTTCATCCCGTTGACAAACTCAACCGATTCTTCCTGTCTGTTAATCTGTTTTACTTCAAAGCCGCCTTGATATTCTTCCAAACCTCCCGAAATTTCGTATAAGTCGTCGCCGATTCCTACCTTTCGATATTGTTTCCGAATCCCGCTTCCCATTTTAAAATCATACTGTATAACGGCAGCCGCATCAGACTCAGAACAACAGATCCTTTCTACATATATATAGCCGTCTGACGCCATTGTTTTTGTCTCTGCGATTCCTTTTACTTCAATTTTTTTCACAAGGTATTTTCTGTAAGCATCTGCCGCACTAAGGCGATACACCATATTATACAGACTGTCAGCTTTATGCGTTGCAGAATACCGAAGCGTAATAAGAGGGCAAAACTGTTTCATCCTCTCTTTTGTCTGCCTGCCTTCCACCGACTGTGGTTCATCAATAATTATGATCGGATTTGTTCCCGCGATCAAATCGATCGGCTTCCTTCCCTGAAACTCATCAAGATTCATATAAATTCTCCTTGCATCCTTTCCTTTTGCATTGAATGCCTGAGAATTGATGATCATTACATGAACAGAATTATCCGATGCAAACCGGTCGATTTCCGTAAGTCTCTCTGAATTATAAATAAAAAAACGGATCTTCTTTCCATACTCTTTTGCAAAATGTTCTCTCGTTATCTGAAATGTCTTATATACGCCCTCCCGAATCGCGATGCTTGGCACGACGACGAGAAACTTACTCCATCCGTATCGTTTATTTAATTCGTATATCGTCTTAATATAAGTGTACGTTTTCCCAACTCCGGTCTCCATCTCAACCGTCAGATGATATCCGTTTTCCCGCCCTTCCAGCTTTGAAGAAACCGGAATCTGATTCGCCTTTTGTATTTTCCGCAGATTATCTAATATTCTCTCATCGCTTAATTCGGGCACGATCTTCTGATTGCTCCATCCTGAAAAAGTTCCTTTTCTCTCTTCTGACGACGAATTTTTCCCCGATATTTCCCCTGTCATATAAGAAGGCCATGTTAATATGGCTGTCCGTCAAAGACATCCGCAACTGCCTTCGCCGCATCAGCCTGAAATTTCTGATATTTAAACTGCAGTTTCATTTTCAACGTCTCCTTTTCTTCTTTTATACTTTTCCTGTCTGCCGGCGATTATATATTTTTACTTTATATTCAAACAAAACGAAATAAGTATCGGCACACAAAATGAACAGATCACTCCGTTTAAAACAGATAACACTACCGTTTCTTCATTTGTATATTTCAGCATTACCGGAAGCGTTGTATCTTCACTTGTCGCTCCCGCAGGTGCAATGCACGTATAATAATTAAAATGTACCGCCAAAAACGGAATAATAAAAAACGAAAAGATCTCTCTCATCAGATTACTCAAAAAAGCGATACTTCCGGCTTCTGCGCTTACCAGCTTGCTGATCGTTGCTCCTGAAAGACTGTACCAGCCTAATCCGCTCGCGATCGCCGTCCCATGACCAACAGGCATTTTAACGATCATAGAACAAATTATTCCTCCCAAAAGAGAGCCTATAATAATTCCGATCGGAATAATAAAAATCTTAATATGATATTCCCGTATTTTCTGCACAATACCGTCATACATTCCGATGCTTATTCCGACGGAGAACATTAATATATATAAAACAATATGGGTATTCTGCGTGATTGCGGAAATGAAACTGCTTTCCACATCAAAATAGCCGTAGACAAGTCCTGATACTAAGGACAATATCGTTAAAAAACGATCATCTAAACCCCTTCTTTCCTAAAACTTTATTTTTTACAACGGCCTATTTATCTTTCTTCATAAAACTCTTGTCAGCCAGTAAACCAATCCGATAGAAAGCACGGTCGGTATAAGGAAAAAGAGAAAGCTTGTCAGACCAAGCGATGATAATTCTTCAAAAAAATGATCTTTCTTTCCAAGCATGACTCCCATAGAAAAAATCAAAATAAACGTACAAAACAAAGAAAGATATTCATTTTTCTTTTTCGCCCTGCGCAGGATTGAAACTCTTCCTACTAAAATCCCGATACACATAACAATCAATATATCCATTTCTTAACTCCTCACAATCCGATTTTTCGCACTTATATACTATATCAAAATTTTCCTGTTTCGTCATGTATAAAAAGGAAAACAAATACTTCAGGAATCACCGAAAAGCGCCAAAAAGCACATTGTCATCTGCTTGCGTGATTATATCACAGAATCTTATCATCCTCTATGCTATATATTAATAGAACAAACTTTTAGGAGGTCCGTCCACAGCTTAAAACAGGCAGTCTCCCTGCTCTGGACATTTTCGCTCCCGTGGGATTGGGCATACCACGGAACACTATTCCATCCGGGCGTCGCACAGTTTGCTTTTGGATTTTACAGTGTCATGCTGACATCTACCGTACTTGGGGTTGCAACAATGATCTTGTTCAAACCGAGAAGCTGGTGCGTTTACTGTCCGATGGGAACAATGACTCAGCTCATCTGTAAGGCGAAAAGTCCAAAACTAAACGATTCAAAATGAGCCCACACGAAAAACCGATTCAAAAACCGATTTAAAAACTTATTAAAAAACAATTTGAATAATTACGAAAAAAAAAGCGGACAGTTCACTGTTCCGCTTTTTTCTGTTCAGATGTTCAGACTTTCTGCTCAGATTTTTCCGTTAAACTTATTCTGTTCCATATTGTCCGCCCATATTGTTTTTGTTTTATTTATTTTGATCTTTCACTACTTCCAAAGCTTTCTCTAACTGGGTGTCTGCTTCGGGATTATTCTCATCGTATTCATACTCTACTTCCACGTCAGGCTCTACGCCTTTGCCGTTGATGCTCCGTCCGTTTGGAGTATAGTATTCTGCGATTGTCATTTTTAAGCATGTTCCGTCTCCAAGATCCATTAACTGCTGAACGACCCCTTTTCCATAAGTCGTCATACCGACGATCTCTCCGATGCCGTAATCCTGCACAGCTCCGCTGAAAATCTCCGACGCGCTGGCGCTGTATTGATTTACAAGTACGGCAAGCGGCTTATCAAATTCATTTGCTCCGTCGCAAGTAACTTCTTCTACATTCCCTTCTTTGTCTTTTGTCGACACGATCACTCCTTCCGGAAGAAGCAGCTTCAGCATATCTGTTACTGTATCAAAATTTCCGCCGGGATTATTACGAAGATCAATTACAAGCCCTTTCATTCCCTGCTTTTCAAGATCTTCCAGCGCCGTTTCAAATTGATGATAAGTTACGCTGTCAAACTCGCTTACAGCGATATAGCCAATCTGATCTTCTTTCATTTCATATGCGACTGTCTGTACTTCGATCTTATCCCTGACAGCCGTCACTTCAACTTCTTTTCCGTCTCTTAGCACATGGAGGACAACCGACGTACCTTTTTCGCCTTTGATCCACGAAACGACTGTATCCAGTTCATATCCCGCCGTCTCATGTTCGTCTACCTTATATAAGATATCGCCTGATTTCAAGCCCGCCTTGTCTGCAGGTGAATCTTCATACACATTGACGATCGTAATCTCATCTGTTCCGAGCTGCTTCGACATCGATGCTCCGATTCCGAAAAATTCACCGTTCGTTGTTTCAAAAAGCTCCTTCGCTTCCTGTTCATCGTAGTATTCTGTATACGGATCTCCCAGCGCGCCTGCATACCCTGAATAAATACCTTCTACAAGGGCATCTTTATCAATCTCATCTTCATACAGATAATACTTCTCTATCAACGCGTTAAGCCTGTCAAGTTTATGTTCCATATCTGATCTTGATGTACTTTCCGTTGCAAAATTGCCTTTGAAAAATACGGCAGATACCACCTTTGCAGCTCCCCATACTCCGGTAATTATAACTGCGCCGATCACGATTCCTACAAGAACGCCAATCCCGAATCTGCTTTTTTTCTTCCCGCTGCCTAAAGAACCTTCATTTGCATCCACGCTGCCCCGACTCATCTTGATTTCATCCGACTCATTTTGATTATTACTAGTTTGATCCATGTTTTTCATTCCCCTGTTTTCGTTCATCCGCAAATTTTCTTACATCACATCGCATTACTTTCCAACGCCCCTCTATCTATTATATAACCGTTTTTATTTCCCATTCGACTTTTATGAAATGTCGCCAAACTTTTTGTCTATACAGAAGAAAGACAAAACAGATCATACTCTGCCTTGTCTCCCCTCTTCTTCCATATACGGGAAATCTCCCATATAGTAAATTTCACTGACTGAATCATTACCCCCGGCTATTCCTATGTATAACCACTTTACATATACAAATCAGGATTTACAGGTACATTATTCAGCTCCACCTGAAAATGAAGATGCGGTCCGGTTGACTGCCCTGTGCTTCCCACATATCCGATCTGCTGACCTTTCTCTACATATTGCCCTGCTCTGACGGCAAGTGCGCTGTGATGCATATATTTTGTCACAAGTCCGTTTCCGTGATTAATAACAACCCAGTTTCCGGCGCTGTAGCTGAATCCGGCGATCACAACCGTTCCTGCCGCAGCCGCATATGTAGGTGTTCCTACAGCCGCAGCATAATCATGTCCTTTATGGCCGCCGACCTCATATGGCCTGATCTCGCCAAAATAACTGGATTGGTACGACATACCCGGACACGGGTGCGTAAAATATCCGTTTCCGCTCACGACGTTTCCGCCCGTTGAAGGAATATAATTATTTCCTGCCTGCTCCTGTTGGATTCTTTCAACTTCTTTTGCCTTTTCCAATGCAGCAGCATTCGCATCGATCTCCGACTGGATATTGCTAAGTTTTTCTTTATTCTCATCGATCATTTTCTGAACTTCCGTCTGCTGACCGACAAGCTTTGTCTGAAGCGTATTCAGTTCCTCATATTCTGCCTGAACCTCTTCTTCTTTCACCTCGATTTCTTCAACCGTATCCTGATACCTTATAAGTTCGTCTCTGTCATACTCTGAGATTTGAGAAATATATTCTGCCTTATTCAGAAAATCTCCCATATTCTTACTCTCGGCAGGAACGGCTACAAACTGAGTATTTCCACTCTCATACATATATTTGATACGAACTTTCATTCTCTCATACTGATCATTCGCATCAATCTGAGCCTGAACAAGTTCATTTTCAACCTGTTCGATCTCCTCTTCTTTTTTCTGTCAGTTTCTTCTGCGTTTCTTCCATATCGTCAACGATCCCTTTTAATTTTTCCTTGAGATCTTTCGCCTCTGCCTCAGCCTGTTCTTTTTTTTGCCTTCAAGCTCGTCCGCTTTATTTTCCGCTTCCTGAACGGTAACAGCCCCTACGTTCATCGTCATTCCGGCACACAGCGCCAACGCAAGAAATAAACTCGCCACCCTCTTCATTCTACACTTCATCGAGTATACCTCCTATACTTTCAGATGTTTGCGCACCGTAAAGAAACTTCCGAGGAAACCGATTCCGATTCCCATTACCACACCGATCGGGAGTAAGATCTGATATACAGTCGACACCGGAAGGCATGTAATAATATTCTCAAGAATACTGAATTTCACCATAATGTACTGAACTGCTTTATCATACAGGAAGTACAGCAGTACAAAGCGGAATCGCCGCGCCGAAAATACCAATGATAAGACCTTCGATCACGAACGGAGAACGAACGACAAAGTCTTTCGCTCCGATGTACTTCATGATCGCAATCTCTTCTTTTCGCACGGTAATACCCATCGTAACGGTATTACTGATCAGGAAGATCGAAACTCCGAGAAGGATAATGATAATTGTGATCGAAATAACCGCTACAAGTGTATTTACGCTTGAAAGCATCTTCGCTACTACGTCCGACTTGTTTACTTCTCGTACGCCGTCCAGTTTTTGTGCATAAGAAACAAGTTCTTTCTGCGTCTCCGAAAGAGAACGACTTCTCGCTGTAAGACTCTTACTGTCTTCCGCTGTTTTCATATATACTTCATAGTTGTCCGAAGATGCCAGCGGGTTATCGTTTTTAAATCCTTCTGCCAGCTCCGGATTGTCTGCAAAATACTGCTTCTGGAATTCTTCCCATGCTTCTTCTGCCGATATGTACTTTACTTCTGCCACATCTTTGCGGGCTTCCAGCGCCTTCCCGATCGCTTTCTTCTCTGAATCTGTAGCGTCTTCTTCAAAGAATACTGTGATCGCAACGCCTTCCTCCGCTGTTTTTATAATATGCTGAAAATTTACAATAATCGAAAAGAATAATCCAAACAAGAAGATACAAGCTGACATTGTCGCAATGGACGCGAGCGAAAACATCTTGTTTCTCCAGATATTCTTAACGCCTTGTTTTCCGACGTATCCAAATGTACTAATCCTCATCTATATACCCACCTTTTTGTTCATCACTGACGATCACACCTTGTTTCATAGTGATCACGCGCTCGTTCATCTCGTTTACAATCTCCTGGTTATGCGTAACGACAAGCACTGTCGTTCCTCTTTCATTCGCCTCTTTCAAAAGGCTCATGATCTCCCATGAGTTCGTTGGATCTAAGTTTCCCGTAGGCTCGTCTGCCAACAAAATAGCGGGTTCGTTTACGATTGCCCTTGCGATTGCAACTCGCTGCTGCTCTCCGCCTGATAATTCCTTCGGAAACGATTTATATTTTTGCGCAAGACCGACCAGCGAAAGCGCCGCAGGCACTTTTTTCTTGATCACTTTTGTCGGCGTTTCCGTCACGCGCAGGGCAAACGCAATATTTTCATAAATGTTTCTGTCTCTCAAAAGACGGAAGTCCTGAAACACAACGCCCAATCCTCTTCTGTATTTCGCGATATTTCTGTGTTTCATACGGTTCAAATTCTGCCCGTTTACTATGATCGTACCCTCAGTCGGATTCAACTCCTTCATGATCAAACGAATCAGGGTAGACTTTCCCGAGCCGCTGTCTCCGACGATGAAAACGAATTCTCCCCGTTCGATTTTCACAGAGACTCCGTTAAGAGCTGAATTGCCCTTAGAGTACTCTTTCGTCACGTTTCTTAATTCAATCATAAGTTCCTCCTAATTATTTATACTCCTGTAAGATCTAATACTCTAATGATTCCATATATTTCATATATTTTACAACCATAAGCGCGATCTTGAACGTGATCGCATCCTCAAACACACGCAGATCCAGACCGGTACTCTTCTGAAGCTTATCCAGTCTGTATACCAGTGTATTTCTGTGAATGTACAACTGCCGGGATGTTTCCGATACATTCAGACTGTTCTCAAAAAATTTATTGATCGTTGTCAATGTCTCCTCATCAAAATCATCCGGCGATTTCCCCTCGAAAATCTCTCTGATAAACATCTTGCACAACGGAATCGGGAGCTGATAGATCAGACGGCCGATACCAAGTGTTGTATAAGCAACGATATCCTTCTCGTCAAAGAAAATCTTACCTACATCAAGTGCAAGTTTCGCCTCTTTGTATGACTTGGATACTTCCTTGATGTCGCTGATGATCGTACCGTATGCAATACGGATCTGCTCGTCCTTTGTATCTTCCTTCAGCATGTCGAGCATTTCCTTCGCCATCTTCTCAAGCTCTTTCGCCCCGTCTTTTTCTGTGAGTTCTTTTACTACAATGATATTCTTCTCATCAACCGCAGTAATAAAATCTTTTGATTTTCCGCCAAGAAGATTTCTCACATTCTCAAGCGCGGCATTATCCTTTTCGTGTGATGTCTCAATAATAAAGATAACACGTTTTACCTCCGTGTCAATATGTAATTTTTTAGCACGGTTATAAATGTCTACCAACAGAAGGTTGTCCAGAAGAAGATTTTAATAAAATTATCTTTGTCGAACCTTTCTTTATAAGCTACCAGCAGACTGTGGATCTGGAATGCCGCAACTTTGCCGAGCATATACGCCGTCTCGCTGTCACCTTCCGCCAGCAGTACGTACTCAAGCCTCTGCTCGTCAAAAATCTTAAAAAACTGACATCCCTGTATTACCTGACTGTCCGCAGGCGATTCTACAAACGAGATTACCGCGCTGTTTCGTTCCTGCGCATTGTCTAATGTAGATGCCAGTTCCTTTCCCTCTGTATCTAATACTGAGAAGTCAACTTTGAAATTCCTTTCAATCCGTCGATCGTATTCTGAAGTATCTGATTTGAAATCATGCCTGTTCCTCCACTCCTTGGATTTATATCATGTACATTTTTCACAAACTTTAAAAGCGAAAATATTCCTCTTTCTTAGATTCGTATATTATATTAATGCAAAACAGCAAAAAAAGAAAGAGGAAATACATATTTTTTATGCATTTCCTCAGATATTTTACAAAAAATTCATATTTTAATGTCTATACATTGTTCACAAATTCCATATATGGACATTTTTCCCGCTTTTGTCTAGTCTGATTTTTTCTGTTGTTTCCCTACTAACAGATGAAATCGCTTTTTCAGCAGAAACCGGGAGAGCCTTTTGGAAAGCTTTCTCTCGCCATAACTTTTTTCAAGCAGAGTTCCACATCCGAACCACAGTTTTACATTTAAAAGAGCTTGATTTTCCGCGATAAACTTTTCTTGATAAGGAGAAGTCAGTACGGACAAGATACAGTCCGTCTCTGTTCCGTTGATCTCATTGACTACGTCTTCTTCCCGGTTTTCTCCCTCTTTGATCAGCGCGTGTCCCGTCAGAAAAATTCCTTTGTCATAATACTTCATGGCATTTTCCACAGTATTTAGCTTTTCTTCCGATTCGGCAAGCAAAAAACTCTTTTTCTGTTCTTCTGAAGGTATTTCATAAACATTTTTATAAATGTCTGATTTTCCGCTTCTCTTAGTTTTATCCTGTCGGTTTCCCCTGCCGCTTCGAGAATTTCTGTCTCTCCGGGCAGAATAAGACCAAATCCGGATGTCGATCTTATCCACTCGTCTTCATCCCGCGCGCGCATCAATGCGCTCATAGATAAAACTTCGATAATATCAACCGACTCTCTTTCCAGAAACGCAATCGCTTTTAACATCGCTTCCTTCGCTGTTATGCAGTCCATTTCCGTACTCAAAACATTTATTCTTTCTTTCATACACATCACCTGTCGTCTCCCTCGGATGTATAATTCTATCAAATTTGTCTATCTTTGTAAAGAAATATTCTGCCCGCCGGATCGCTGCTTCTTCTTTCGTGTCACTAATCCTCCGATCCTGCCTGTCTCCTTTGATGTAAGTGATTTCCAGCCTTCCGTCATCACTTTATCGAGAAGCCCTATTTCCTCAGCCACCTCATATTTCAGCTTTTCATCCGGATCAAGATTTGCCGGATCGATCGTCTTTGATTTTTTCCCTGACATACAACTTCCCCTTTCTTCTTTCAAAGGAGTATTGCCCGTTTTAGCAAATCGTATTCATCCGATCTGCTCCGTCAAAGATATCGCTGATCTTACATGTATAATTTTTCCACTCTTCCCTATAAAAATCCAACTGCGCGATTCCCTTTTCGGTCACTTTATAATACCGTCTGTTTCTGCCTTCAAACTGTCGATCATATACTTCCAGACACTCATCTTTCTGAAGCCTTCGCAAAACCGGATACAATGTCGATTCCGATACGTCGATCACTTTTCTTACATCCTGCGTGATCCTGTATCCATATGTTCCCGTTTCTTCCATAGATACGACTGCCAGTACGATCGCAGCTAAAAGTGCAGCTCCTGTATGAAATACCATCTGTTCCTCCTTTTTTGCCAAAGACATTGTATTATATGAGTAATATTATATTTTGTATAATATAGATTGTCAATATAATATTATCCGAAAAACCATTGATCGCCGCCCTGTAAATCGTCTGTTCAGCTCCGCTTATACCCGGTCAACCCAATATCGAATTGCAGATTCGAGAAACTTTGCACATCCATTCACTTCTTTATCATAATACATTTTAAACCTCTCGTCGCTGATATAGAGATTGCCGATTGCCGCATGCGCCTCTTTCGTATACTGTTTCCATGTCTTTCCAAGCCATTCTTTATGAAGTGCGACGATCCGCCTGCCGCATTCATCCTCCGGGTTTGCTCCGCCTCTTACCGCATCCTGTAATTGTATGCGGATTTCTTCACCCAGATTTTGAAATCTCTCGTATTCCTCCTCTGTCATATCTAAAACTTTCCTGTTTGCGGCATCCATCTCTTCATCGCCATATTTTTCGCGGATTTCCGCCCCGTGTTTTTCTTCATTTTCCCGAACTACTCTTTCTTTAAACGCCTGAAATTTTTCCTGATCACTCATATCATATTCTCCTTTCATTGAACGTATCGTCTGTTCCACTGTTTGGATCAGAGCTTCCATATGGTTTCTCTTTTCCTCAAGTTCCAAAAGGTGTTCCCGCAAAGCCGCCATAATGTCAAAGTCTTTCTGATAGATGATCTTCTTGATCTGCTTTAGTTCCATTCCCCGTTCCTTGTAAAACAGAATCTGCTGCAGGATCTCCAGTTCCCGCTCTCCATAGTACCGATATCCGGCTTCACTTGTCTTTGATGGTTTCAGCAATCCGATCTGATCATAATAACGAAGTGTGCGCGCACTCACTCCTGTTAGTTCCGATACTTCTTTAATGCCGCACTTCACCGTTTTCACCTCCTGTTAAAATACCCTAAGCCGATATTTTCTTTCTTTTCTATCAGCTTAGGGCAAGTATATTACTTGACGTTACGTCAAAGTCAAGAGCATCTGACATATTTTTTCGTAACAGTTCATCCATACAGATGTACAGGAAGCACAAAACATGCTTGCATATTTTTGCAAGCGGACATCTGTATGTGCTTAGCGCCTTTTATGAGTAAAACAGTGGCGGCAGCCACAATAAGCACGCAGTGCGGTTTTACGAATGGCGCGGGCTGAACTGTTACATTGTTCTTTAATAATTCAAAAGCACATATCCGGCTATCACACAATGGATCACAAAAAATATCGGTACGCTGATGACAAATTTTGCTTTCTTTGTTTTATGCCTGAACATCATCATTCCTGCTAAAGCTCCAACCGAACCGCCTGCAAACGCCGCAAGCAGAAGAACTTTTTCGGGAATCCGCCATCTTCCCGATTTTGCTTTCCACTTATCTATACCGTACATCAGCCATACCCCAACATTTAATGCGAGCAAACAATACATCAAAATCTTCATACGATGATCTCCTTTTTAAAGTAAACGAATAAATAATCTTCTCTTTTACAGTTTTTCCCGTAAGCTGAGACAGGGCATGTGCATAATATTCAAGCTGCGCATGATATTTTTCCACAAGTTCTTTTCTGCTTTTCACCTGATCCGTCTTATAATCAAGCACGACAAGTCCGTCTTCTTCTTCAAAATAAACGTCGATAATCCCCTGCACTAATATCTTTTCCCCGGACAGATCTCCCTGATAGATCTCCGATGCATTCACGCTGATCACAAAAGGCTGCTCTTTATAAAGTTTTCTGTTCCTTGCCGCCTGTAACATCCGCACTCCGCTCTTAGTCCGAAGAAACCGCATCATATCTTCTGTCTCAATACATTCTGCCATTTCCCTCGATAAACGTCCATCTTCCGCAAGCCTTTCCACCTCTGCTTCCAGATCATCTGCTTCGTATTCTTTTGCAAAATCAAGCAGTTCTAAAAACTTGTGATATGCGCTTCCCCGTGAAGCGCCGGAAAGAGTTTCTTCCTCTTTTATAAAACGGGGAAGAAGAGGAACCGTCTGTGGTTCTTTATACATTTCCTCTCCCGCTTCTTCTTGCAGCGCCTTTCTTTTTCAGCTCCGATACGGTAAACTTCATTTTCATACCGCCTTCCGAATAATACGGATAAACGTAATCTGCCTGTTCATCCAGACATTTTCGTATTTCCGGATCATACACTTTTGTCACATCCCAGTGTTTCAATACGTCAAGCGCCAACTGTTCTGACTTCACCTGTAAAATATCTGCTCCTATGTCATTTCCTGTATACTGAAAAATGCAGACAGGCGCATCTTCTAACGCCGCCTCCTCCTCTTCAGACCAAAGAGCCGGTATGATCCAGTCGAAATATGATTTTGCACCTGCCGTGATAACTCCGTCTTTGCCGGAGCGCATAATGAAACGATCCGGCAAAACCCCTGTCATGATCAGTTTTTCCTTTGCTCTTGTCAACGCTACATACAGAATGCGCATCTCCTCTGCCCACATTTCATACATTGCCTCTTCCCGAATCAGCTTTTTCAAAAATGTAGGCGCTTTTGTTCTCCGTTTCAGATCGATCTTATCAATCCCAATGCCCCATTCAGGATGAAGGATCATGCTGCTTTTCGTATCCTGTGTATTAAATTGTTTTCCCATACCTGCCGCAAAAACAACCGGAAATTCCAAACCTTTACTCTTATGAATACTCATGATCCTTACCGTATCCGCCTGTTCATCCATGATCCCGGCTTCTCCGTAATCAACGTCATATTTTTTTCAGTTGTTCGATATACCGCACAAAATGAAACAATCCTTTGTAGCTTGTTCCTTCAAACGCCTTTGCTTTTTCCACCAGCATCTCTACGTTTGCGGCTCTTTGCACTCCGCCTTCCATCGCCGAAATGTATATACCGAAACCTGTTTCTTCTATAATCTCCGTCAACAGATCATGAATCGGAGTATACGACACTTTTTTTCTGAAATGATCCACCTGACTGAAAAATCTCATCAGACGATCTTTCAAGACCGGATCCTGTGCTTCTTCCGACGCGTACATCCGCGCGCTTTCATGAAACGGTACGTCGGGATATGCGACTCTGATCTTTGCCATATCTTCTGTCAGAAGATTTCCCAAAGGCGACGCCAGAACCGCCGCAAGCGGGAGATCCTGCCTTCCGTTATCGAGTATTTTAAGATAGTCAAGCAATACGCTCACTTCATAAGTTTCAAAATACCCTTCCCTGCTTACAGAATATGCGGGAATCCCTTCTTCTGCAAGGACTGCCGAAAAATCTTCTGCCCATCCTTTCACACTTCTTGTCAAAATCACAATATCTTTATACTGCACCGGACGATATTCCCCTGTTTTTTTATCCGACACAACCCCGCCGCGCATCAAACTTTTAATTCTGCGCGCGATCATCCTCGCTTCTGACCGACGTACGTTTTCCGCTTCTTTATCGCGGTCTTTTAAGATCAAAAGCTCCGTCTTGAAAAGATCTGCGTTTCTTTCACATTCTGACGATATGTATCGTTTTGCCTCAATTTCTTCTGTTTTCGGAAACTTCGCCCCAAGATAAAGCGCCGCGCTGTCATCATATTCGATTCCGCCCATTTCTTTTTTCATAATACGTCGGAAGATATAATTGACACTGTCCAGAACTTCTCCTCTGCTTCTGAAGTTTTTATGCAGATCGATCCTCTGTCTGTCACTGTCTTCTAAACTGTATGTGTTATATTTTTGCATAAACAGTTCAGGTCTTGAAAGACGGAAGCTGTAAATGCTCTGCTTTACATCGCCTACCATAAAAATATTATTTTTTCCTTCTGCCTGTCCCGATACGCTTGTCAGGATCGTCTCCTGTACAAAATTACTGTCCTGATATTCGTCGATCATAATTTCTTCAAACTGTTTTGCATATTCTCCGGCTACGGCAGACGGAACAAGTTCTCCGTTTTTTTCTTCAGTCAGTATATCAAGCGCAAACCGTTCCATATCGTTAAAATCTATCATATTTCTGCCGCGCTTCTTTTCCGCAAACTTTTCTGCGAACAGCTTTACCAAAGATACGAGCGTTTTCACAGACTCTCCCGCCGAAACCATGTCCTCTTTCCATACGCTTTCCGGCGCGTAAAAATAAGTTTCCTTCACCCCGGCAATCGCCTTTTTTGCCTGTTCTCTCAACGCCTTTACGGACTCTCTTTTTTCAGCCGATACACTGTCATCTTTTTTTCTCGAAAGCGTTTTCCATACAAACCGATCAGCCGCGTCATACATTTCTGCAAAATCACTGCATTTTCTTATCTTCTCTATTCCACGAAGATCCTCTTCCAGCATATCCGCATACATATACGGTCCATCCGGCTCCTCACATATTTTCAATCCTCTGCGGATCAGTTTTTCCGGTTCTTCGATCCGAATAAGAACGTGTTCTTTTGCCCGCCGTATCATCGCTTCCGCCGCCTCTTCTTCTGTATATACCGCAGCACAACGGTCAAGCCACTGTTCCGGTCTTGGATAACTGCCGGAATATTCGTATAATTTTAAAATGATCCTTCGATCTTCCGGTCATTTTTCCCTGTTCCAAACCGCTCTGTAAAGGAAAGGAACTCTTCCTCTCCTTTGGAATAACACTCTTCAAGCAATTCATCGAGAACGTCTTGTTTTAAAAGTTTTAATTCTCCGTCTTCTCCGATCCGAAATCCCGGATCAAGATCGATCACATGAAAATGTTCCCTTATCACAGACAGACAAAAACTGTGTATCGTCGTGATCGGCGCACTGTGAACTAACGTAGCCTGCCTCTCCAGATGTACGTTTCCCGGATTTTCTTCCAGCTTTTTCTCGATCGCTTCTCTGATCCTGTCCTTCATCTCTGCTGCCGCCGCTTCTGTAAATGTCACAATCAAAAGTCTGTCCACATCGACAGGACTTTGCTCATCTGTGATCTTTTGAATAATACGTTCTACGAGAACGGCTGTCTTTCCCGATCCTGCCGCCGCAGATACAAGAATATTACGATTTCGCAGATCTATGACCTTTTGCTGCTGTTTTGTCCATTTCACGCCCATTCTTATCCTTCCCTGCCTTTCCCGCTTTGCTCGTTTTCCGAAGCGTCCCGGCTGACATTTTCTTCCAAAGCCTCCCGCATCTTTTTCACCGCATCGTCTGAAGAATATCTCCAGCCTGCGGTAACTACATCCTTCAAGACGCGGATCGAACCCACATATATCTCTGTACGGACAGTAATCACATCCTGTAGTTTCTCCCATCTCATACGGAGAGGCGGAAACTTCTCCGTCATACATTCGGTCTTTGACCGACTCTTCTTTTCGTTTCGCAAAAGAAAGTACTAGCCGAAACAGTTCTTCCGGAAGCGCGTGAGACGTTTTACTCAATGAACCGTCTTTATTTCTTCCTATTGGAAAAAGGAGCGAATTCCCCGAAAGTTCTTTCTCCAAATGCGAAATCACCATATCATCCCCGTTAACTAGCCCATCCTGCTTTAATTCTTTTAAAATACTTCTCTCCACGGCATCCTGAGTTTTTCTTCCGAAACGATCGGATCTTGTATCCGATAATAAAATATTCCTGCCGGGACGATCGTTTTATGAGGATGTTTTCTTTGCTCTACATCCAAAGCCGCGTTCAGATATACCGGAAGCTGCATTTGCAGACCATGATACAACGCCGTAATATCAAAACTTTTCATTCCCGTTTTATAATCTGTCACTTTGACATAAACACAGTCATTGTCAAAACATGTATCGATTCGGTCAATCTTCCCGCTTCCGAACTGCATCTCGTACCCGCTTGGAAGAAAGTCTCCTTTTTCTATCTGCTTTGTCAGCGCCCACACAGAAGTTCGGATAAGACGTTTGATCCGAGTGATCATATATTCATTTCGCGCCGAACTGAAAAGAACTGTATTCCCATAATCTATTACGCTTTCTTCCACACTCTCATCGATCATCTCGTCACGAAGAGCTTCCGGTATTTCCTGCCATTTCATTTTCTGCGCATCCGCCTTTTTGAAAACGTCTCCAAAGACTTGTGCGCGATATTTCCGAGATCAAGCGCCTCAAACCCATATTCTTCCCGGTCTGAAAGCCGCAGTCCGTAACTTAAAAAATGAGCATATGCACAAGACGCAAATTTTTCCAGTCTTGTCACACTGACGCGATTTCGATCACTATAAAGTTCTTTTGTCAGTTCCGGTGCAAGCCTCGTATCTGTTTTATGCAGAAAACCTGCATTCAAAATACTTTCGATCTCTTTTTTATTTCTTCCGTCTTTTTTGAAACCATGTATACAACTCTTTCCACTCATTATCCAGCCCGAGACGGCGGCTGCAAATTCCTTTTTTGCCACTTTCTCGATCCCCCCTCTTCGGGTGATCTCTCTGTCGCTAAGCTTTCTGTTTTCTTCATCGACAACGGACAGATTCGGAAACAGCCTGCGAAGCTCCTGTATCAAATACGCCGGACGCAGAGATTTTCCCTCCCCGACACCTTTGACCATGACAGGCTTAGAAGTTCCGTCGGTTTTGTCAGCGCCGTATATAAATAAAATTTCTGTATATAGATTTTTTCCTTCGGTCCGGGCGACAACGAGATATCTTTCTCTTTTGAATTTTTCTCTGTCCCGCTCAGACAAAATGCCGCCCGTTCCCGCATTGCCCGGCAAAAAGCACATCGTTCGCTCCGACAAAAAACAAGGCGCGGATATCTTTCATTCTTGTACGCTCTACGTCTCCGATCACAACCTGGTCAATGCTCGGAGGAATCACTCCCACTTTCGCCTCTTCAAATCCGGCGTCAAGAAGCTCGCAGTATTCTTTCAGCGTAATCGGCTCGTCGCCTAACAGTTCCGAAAACTTGTCAAACAACTCCATGACGATCCGGTAGATCTGCTCATATTCTTTTGCAAGTGTAAGTTCTCCCTGTTCTGCGAAAAATTTCTGCTGTTGTTCCAATTTCTCCTGAAGATGCTCTCCTGCGATAAATTCATATACCGCAAGCGTAATGTCAAGCACCGTCTTTTTTTTCTGTCTTGAAACGAACATAAGCGGATCGATCTTTTCGACAAATTTCACGCGCAGATGATTTAACTTTTCCACTTCTTCCTCATCCGCCTCTTTCGTTTTCCTCGCCCATGCCTGCTGCCATTTTTTATATCCCTTTATCCCCAGCGCAAGACAGTAGTTTTCCAATCGGTCGATCTCATCTTCCGTAAATTCACAATATCCGGATCTTAAATAACGAAATACGCTTTCATAAGTAAAATTTTCCTGTATCATCCCCAGAAGGCTGCGGACATACTCTACAAAAGAATTCAGAAGAATACTTTTCTTATGATCCATAAACACAGGTATGTCAAAAGAAGCACATGCTTTTTCCAACACATCCGCATACACATTCATATCTGACGCGATCACGGCAATGTCTCTGTATCGGTATCCTTTTGTCCTCACTAACCGCCTGATACTTTCTGCTACATACTTTGCCTCTTTTCCCGGAGAGCGCACTTCATGCAGCGATACAGACTCACAGCTTCCGTTATATTTTGCGCCTGAATACCGGAATAGTTCCGTTTCCAAAAACGCCATTTCCGAACAATCCCGAAAACGATACACCGGCCTTTCAAACAAACATATCGGTTCTTCAATCTCTGTTTTTTCTCACCCGCAATCTTCATAAGAGATGTGACCATCTGTTTGCCGAGCGCAAAAATCTGATACGGATGTTCATATACATACGGATTTTCTCTTCCGTCCATCGTCACTGTGATCATCACTTTTTCGCACACTGAAAAAAGCTCACCGATCAAACGGTTTTGTACAGGCGTAAAACCTGTAAACCCGTCCATCGCCACCACGCTTCCTTTTTAAAATATCGGAATACGGAACAGCGTCGCTGAGCACATCGAGCATTTCTTCTTTTGTAATGTATTTTTCACTTAAATACTCTTCAAATTTTTCATATATAGTTCGGATATCATCCAGTTTATAATGCAGATAACTTTCAGGCGGCACTTCTTTCATAAAATCATCCAAACGTTCAAAGTCTACGCCATACTGCGCAAATTCCGAAAGAACAGACTTCACTTCGCTTATATAACCTTGTTTTTTTTCAGGTTTCCCTTAAAGACCTTCAGATCTTTTTTCACACTCGCCCGCAATTTTGCGCAAAACAAGATTTTTCCTTCATCATCAAGCACAACACGGGCATCCTGACCCACCTCTTCAAAAACGCGGTACGCCAGACGCCCGAAACTTAACACATCAATATTCATGATCCCGCCTTTTGGATGCGCAAGACAGAGATCTTTTGTGTCTGCATCGTAAACTGCTCGGGAACGATGACAAGATAATTCTTGTCAGGATTTTCAATCGCTTCCCGAACAACCGTATCATATAAACAGTAAGATTTTCCGCTTCCGGAATTTCCCATAATAAATTGTAATGACATAAACCGCCTCCTGCCACAGGTCTTCCAACATATTTTTCTTTGATTATACTACCCGTGCACATTCCTGACAAGAAGCCGGTTTATCTGTCCTTTACTATGTTTTGTTATTTTACCAGATCTGCAAGCGCTCCCTTCGGAACAGCGCCGACCTGTTTTCCTGTCATCTCTCCGTTTTTAAACGCGATAAATGTCGGGATGCTCATAACACCGTAGCGCTGCGCTACTTCCATCTCTTCGTCAATATTGATCTTACATACTTTTACATCGTCCAATTCTCCGGAAATCTCTTCTACTACCGGTCCCATCATCTTACACGGTCCGCACCAGTCAGCGTAGAAATCTACCAATACCGGGCGATCTGCCTGAAGAACTTCCTGATCAAAATTTGCCGTTGTTAATTTTACTACTGCCATTTTTCTTTCTCCTTTTCCCCGACCTTATTCGGTCTGTTTTTATTGATTCGATTTTTGTTTTCTTTCATTGAGTATGGCTTTATATTATACCGGATGAATTTTCTTTTCAGTGACAAAATCACAATTAACATCTATGTGCCGTTTTGCCGTTTCAAGATTAGATTTTTCTCAGTCCTGCCTCGTTAAGTATTTCCACTTTCCCGCGGGTCAGTTTCACAAGTCCGTCAGCCTGAAACTGCTTCAGTATCCTTGTCACTACTTCCCTCGCTGTCCCCGCATCCCGCGCCAATGCCTCGTGCGTAATCGCCAGACTGTCTGAGCGCTCCATCACTTTATGGTCGAGCAGAGCCGATGCGATACGAGATGCTACATTTGAAAAAAACGAACTGATTAAACAGCCACATGATGTCAGAAAACTTTTCCGATATCATCTCCATCGTATAGTCTTTCACAATTCCGCTCTCATCATACAGTTTGCGATACACACACTTTGGAATCGTATAAAGTTCACAGTCTGTTTCCATCTCCATATCAAGCTCCACATCCATACCGTTAAGCATACACGCCGCGCTCAGAATACTGACATCTCCTTCCAGCAAACGGAATAATGTAATATCTCCGCCGCCCGGTGATGTAATAAATACCCGCACTCTTCCTTTTCCGATGATCTGGACTCCGGCGCATTCTCCGCCGCCGAAATGGAGCTGCGTTTTCTTTTGGCATTCTGTTTTTACCATATTGTTCCTGATTTCTTCTTTCTGTTTATCTGTCAGACTTTCCCAAAAAGGAAGCGCCTGTTCTAAAATTTCATTCATTTCCACTTTTCACCTTCCGTCTTGCTGCCTCTTATTATAAAAAAAGAATCTTCCTGAAATATAAAGTGTAAAATCTCTCCGCCCGCTCCGCCTGAATTTCTTCTTCGCCGTTTTCCCCTGCAATTTTATCCAAAACGCAGAATATGTCAAAAAAAACCGTCATAATATTAATAAATATTAATATTACTGTAGAAATATTGACGAATATTGCATAAATACAAATTTTTCTTCTTCCTTTTTATCACGCCAAAGTGGTATAATGTTATAGACTTTACTACAGAGTCTTTAATTTTACAGAAAGGAAAAGGAATGAACATCATGGAAAAGAAAAATGAGTTCAAACCGTATATTCCGGCAGATAAAATCGTTCCGGAGTTTACGGTAACTTCAATCGTGATTGGTATTATCCTTGCAGTCGTTTTCGGAGCCGCAAACGCATACCTCGGACTGATCGTCGGTATGACAGTATCAGCTTCCATTCCGGCAGCAGTTATCTCTATGGGTATCATCCGTGTGATTCTTCGTAAGGATTCCATTCTCGAAAACAATCTTGTGCAGACAATCGGTTCCGCCGGAGAGTCTGTAGCGGCAGGTGCTATCTTCACTCTGCCTGCATTATTTATCTGGGCTGAGGAGGGAAAAATCGCTTTCCCAAGTATGATGACGATCTTTCTCGTTGCACTTTTCGGAGGTGTCCTCGGAATTTGCTTCATGGTGCCGACTTCGTCAGGCATTGATCGTTGAAGAACACGGCACACTTCCGTTCCCGGAAGGAACAGCCTGCGCAGAAGTTCTTCTTGCAGGAGAAGAGGGAGGCGCAAAAGCAGGTACTGTATTCGCAGGACTCGGTATCGCAGCAGCTTACAAATTCATCGCAGACGGATTCAAATTATTCCCAAGCGAAATCGGTTATGCTTTCAAAAGCTATGCAGGATCTCAGATCGGTATTCAGGTTCTTCCTGCTCTTGCAGGTGTCGGCTTCATCTGTGGACCAAGAAGATTTCAAGCTACATGCTTGCAGGAGGTACTCTGAGCTGGTTCGTACTTATGCCGGCAATCGCTTTGTTCGGCGCTGACGCTACGATCTTCCCAGGCACAGCTCCGATCTCTGAATTGCTTGCAGCCAACGGACCGTCTGCTCTTTGGAGCAACTACATCAAATACATCGGAGCCGGAGCTGTTGCTACCGGCGGTATGATCAGCCTGATCAAGAGCTTCCCGCTGATCGTCCGTACATTTAAAACAGGCTATGTCCAGTATGTCCAAAAACGTTCCAACACAACGCTCGTTCGTACACAGCAGGATCTTCCTATGCCGATCCTTCTTGTAGTTCTTCTTGTGATCGTTGTTGCAATCTGGCTCATCCCGGCATTCCCTGTAAGTCCGCTCGGATCACTTATCATCGTAATCTTCGGTTTCTTCTTTGCAACCGTTTCTTCTCGTATGGTAGGTCTGATCGGTTCTTCTAACAACCCTGTTTCCGGTATGGCGATCGCAACATTGATCATCGCTACACTGGCTTTAAAAGCAACAGGTACAACAGGTACAAAAGGTATGGTCGGAGCAATCGCTATCGGCGGTATCATCTGTGTAATCGCAGCAATCGCCGGAGATACGTCTCAGGGACCTTAAAACCGGATTTATCGTAGGAGCTACACCGAAGAAACAGCAGATCGGTGAATTGATCGGTGTCATTGTTTCAGCGGCAGCTATCGGCGGAGTTCTCTACCTTCTGAACGAAGCTTGGTCTTACGGTTCAAAAGAACTTCCGGCAGCTCAGGCTACAATGATGAAAATGCTCGTTGAAGGTATCATGAACGCAGAACTTCCGTGGGGACTCATCCTTATCGGTGTGTTTATCGCAATCGTAGTCGAGATCATAAAAGTTCCGGTAATGACGTTCGCAGTCGGTATGTATCTCCCCGTTCAGCTTAAGCGCAGGTATCATGGCCGGTGGAGCTGTTCGTTTCCTTGTTGAAAAGATCAAAGGTACGGACGAAGAAAAGAAAGCCCGCACAGACAAAGGCGTGCTCTTCACATCAGGACTTATCGCAGGAGAAGGTATCACCGGTATCCTGCTTGCAGGATTTGCAGTTGCGAAACTTGACGTAGCTTTAAAATTCTCACTTCCGCAAGTTGGAAGTCTGATTATCTTCATCGCTCTTCTCGGCGGATTGTTCGCACTCTGCATGAAAGCGAAACCTGCTAAAAAATAAAACCGTACATTCAGGTCAACGTATAAACAAAGTACATACATGATCTGATTGTTCACCGGAGGCAGTCTGCTGCTTGCAGGCTGCCTCTTTTTATGATATTATTCTGTAATGATATTGTAGAGAGGATCTTCATTAAGATGAGTAAAAAAAGTAAAAAAAACGAAAAAAACTATCTTGATTTTATTCCTGTAAAAATCCGGATATAGAATATGAAACAGATGAAAACGGAATCGTCACCGTCTTTATCGAATGGAAAGGCTTCTATCACAAAATTGCCCAGAAAATATTCCGCCGCCCGAGAGTCAGCGATATTAAAATGGATAAGTACGGAAGTTTCGTATGGCATGCGATAGACGATGAAAAAGACGTACATCAGCTTTCCAAAGAAATGGAATCTGAATTTCCGAAAATGGAAAAATCATTATCCCGTTTAATTAAATTTCTTGAGATCATGAAAGACAACAACCTGATCTACTGGAAAGGAGAGGAGAAAAAATAATGTTAAAATACATTCCCTACGTCCTTATGTTTGCCGTTGCCACAATGATCATTTACGGATGGGGTCTTTGGCGCACAATGCACCAGAAACAGGATCTCTCCAACATGCTCTGTTCAAAAGGAATCTCCAAAGTCAAAAAAGGGCTCAAAAAAATAAGTCGCTGACAAAAAAGAACTGGAACCCTTTGTAAAAGATCTGACCGCAAAACAGCCGTTCAACAGCGAGCGAATCGGGTGACCGATCCAAATGCTTTCCTTGATTCGATTCTCCCGTATATGCTGAAACAAAAAATGATAAAAGAAATAAGAGACAAAAAAAGTTGTCTATCAGTTAAACAAATAACTGATAGACAACTTTTTCTTATCGCATGCTCCACACAGCGATCATTTTCCATTCATCGGATCAAGAATGATAATACAGTTCGATCGGATCGATCGGATCAAACGGATGCTCTTCTTCCATTTTTTTATTTCTGCCATGTCTTTTCACTAATTCTCCGCTCTTATTATAAACCCAGAAGGAATATACCAAAAGCTTGTTGATCTTTCCGATCTTTTCCTTCGTAGTCTTATTATAAAGCACTCCTCCCGCTTTAAACGGAGTTTTCTTATGGATCAGCGAAATCAGTTCCGTCTCACATGTAACAGGTTCCGGAAGGATCGTATATCCCCGTCCGACACAGTCCGGCTTATGTGAATCACTTCCGCCAGTCATAACTTTTCCATATTTTTTCGCCAGTTTTTCCGCACCTGAATTCGACGAAACGGGCTCACAGCTATTAAATGCCTCTACAAAATCAAAACGCTTTACAATCTCCGGAGATAAGTAATACCGCCGCGCATTCGTAAAACTCATATACTTCTCACCGCATGGATGAGCAGGATATAGGACTCCGCCGTTTCGATGCACAAGGTCGATTAAAAGCGCCAGCGGCATCCCCCGCATCTCAAGCAGACGCATCTTCACCCCTTCCGGCATAATAACAAGGATATGCCCGGCATCCCTTGTGTCATACTCAATCCCTTTCAATACAACAAAATCCGTATGCTTCTTTCCTTTTATATTTTCTTTCCAATATCGGTATCCGTTGTATGTGTCATGATCGGTAATGACCATCCCTTGAAAAAACCATGCTTTTTTAAAATCGTAATATACTCTTCCACTCCAACCTTGCTGTCGATCGAGCCTTCTTTCACGTGGCAATGCATATCTATTTTCATACACAAGCCCCTTTTCCGGTGTAATCACCTGATATTTTTTATCCCTATCATTCATGAAATTATTATACATCATCCGAACAGTTGATTACAACTGTTATACACCGACATTTCACATTTCAGAAGACAACGGTAGTTGATAAAATCCAAAACACCCGGTCACTCACTCCTGTATCGCTGCAACCCCTCCGAAAAGACATGCCGTACATACAGACATATAAACGACTGCCGGAATCTCTGTTCTCCCAAATGCAAACAACACCGCCAGAAATATTGTCAAAAATAAACAGATCACTATAAAAATTTCTCTTGCTGTCTTTCTTTTTTCTCTTCATAATAAAAACACACCTTTCCAAAATATCATCTTTTCCAAAAGTTTTCCAAAAAGTTTTCTAAAAAATCTTATCAGAAAAGGTGTGCCATAAACCCGACTCATTACGCAATATACAGCAATACATAGCAATATACATACCTCTGCCAAGTTTTATGCTTTCGCTATTTTACCGAATATATTTCCGCACAACTGAAAGTGGATGCCAATCAACTCATCTTGATCAACATCCACTTTCAATGTGATATTACTATCATTCTTTTTTTACCTCTCTTTTCTATCTTCTTTTTGATAGATCAACTTACGTTCCCGGTGGTCCGTACCTCCTATTCTTAGATTTCCATCGAACTTCAGTTTCCGATGGATTTTTCAAATACAGATTTTACTTCTCTCATAACTTTCTCGTCATTATGATCTTTCTCTGTATCTTTCCATCCGATCCCTGATCACGATATCCGATGGATGAATAAAACATTTACTAAAATTCTTTCAAAACAAAATATTTTTTATTTAGTTTTGATTGATTATTTAGTTTGTTTTATTTGTTGATTTAATAATATCACTCTATTATGTGTTTGTCAATATTATTTCTAATATTTTTTTCATTTTATTTTAAATTATCTGTTATTTTATATCCTCATTGTGAATAATCTGAAATACAGGCAGCAAACGAGCAGCAAAAAGAAAAGCTCAATGAATTTTCTCCATGAAAAAATCTGTCAGTAACATAATCAAAAAGTCACAGTTGACTTCTCCCCTTCTCCCCATTAAAATAAAACATAAATGTCAATACATCAAAAGAGGAGTGGTTATATATGGAACATTTAAAAATACCGGAGGGATATTCTTCTCCGCTTACAATCCGTGAAACAGAAGTCGCTATCAAAGAAGTTAAGGATCATTTCGAGCGCGCGCTTGCAAAATCTCTTCATTTGACGCGTGTATCTGCCCCGTTGTTTGTTCTTCCGCAGTCCGGTATGAACGACAATCTAAACGGAATTGAACGTCCGGTATCATTCGGAATCAAAGAGCAGGACGATGCCTGCGCGGAAATCGTTCATTCCCTCGCAAAATGGAAGCGATATGCCTTAAAAAATACGGTTTTCATTCCGGCGAAGGTCTTTACACTGACATGACTGCAATCCGTCGTGACGAAGATACCGATAACATCCACTCCCTTTATGTCGATCAGTGGGATTGGGAAAAGATTATTTCCAAAGAAGAACGGAATATGGAAACACTGGAATACACAGTCAGAAAGGTATACAGTGCATTAAAAGATACCGAGGACTACATATCAAGAAGGTACAACTATATCGAACCTCTTCTTCCTGATGATATTTTCTTCATCACTTCACAGGAACTGGAAGACATGTTCCCTGACTGCACTCCAAAAGAACGAGAACTGCGTATTGCAAAAGCAAAAGGCGCCGTATTCATCTCACAGATCGGAAAAGTGCTCGCTTCAGGCGAAAAGCACGACGGACGTGCGCCGGACTATGACGACTGGGAGTTAAACGGCGATATCATCGTTTATTATCCGGTTCTTGACATCGCTCTCGAGCTTTCTTCTATGGGCATCCGTGTCGATGAAGAATCATTAAAATCTCAATTAAAAACCGCAGGATGCGAAGACCGCGCTAAACTGCCTTTCCAGAAATCTCTTCTTGACGGAGAACTCCCTTATACTGTAGGCGGCGGGATCGGCCAGTCACGTATCTGTATGTATTATTTAAGAAAAGCTCACATCGGAGAAGTCCATTCTTCTATGTGGCCGGAATCAATCGTCGAAACCGCTTCCGAAAACGGAATCCATTTATTATAAAATGCACAAAACTGCCGCACTGAACTTAACTAAAAATCAGTTCAATGCGGCAGTTCTCTTTTATTCAGACATCATGGTTTCTTCATAGAAGAAATCCGTTTTCTTCTAAAGTCCATGTGTCGTCTTTACTTTCACGTGTAAACATCCAACTATAACCTTCATATGAAGTTCCCGGAGTGAACACGCCCGGTTCGGCATCCTCCTCAACATAAAAAATCCATATCTATGATCAGTGTCTCTAATCCCTTGTCTTCATATTTTTGAAGGAGCGGAGCATATCCCGCATCATTTTCATGAAGAGAAGTTACATGGCAGTCCGGCATTTCCTTTATGAGGTTTTCTTCGATTATTTTAACTGCGCGGTCGATAGCCGGATCATTTTCAGGCAGATCTATAACAGCATCCGCCAATATTTTTTCCGAAGCCTTTTCTTCTTTTATAAAAGAAAAATAAGCCGATAAAACTAAATACGAGCAATATAGAAATCAAAGGAATCAATCGTTTTTTATTCATATCTCAAAATCTCCTTAGACAAAATCTTTTCAGACTCTTTTATCTGTTGCCGTCACCATATTCCCAAACCATACCGAGCTCATCCATATACCGGTTACTGAATGACCGTTTTTCTTACTACGCCGACTGCCTGCATGTGCTGTGCTTTATGGCGATCTTCCACAACTGTTTTCGGATATCGGATGCAGCCGTTATTTTCATATGGATCATTAAAATAATAACTATCTTCGTCATAACCGACAAGCAACATACAATGTTCGTTGGAGATCCACGTAAACGTCTCTCCTGTATCTAAGAGTTTCCACTGCGGACCTACGATCGGATCACGCATATTGATACACGCCCAATAAATAACCGGCATCCCCTGATCGATATATTTTTCAACCAGTTCATCAGTCGTCATCCCGGTCTCGTCCGTCACGGTATATTCAGCGCCTATTATTTTCTCAAAGGGCTTCCCGGATCACCGGAGCATAGCATCCAACCGACTCGTCATCGTACGGACTTCCACAAAAATACCGATGCGGATCAGGACCGTAAACCTGCCCGTCTCTTTCTTCAAAAGACTTCTTTTCCAAATATTTTTCTATGAATTCGTCAACCGTTATATCAATGCCCAGAAACCGAAGAAGCATTACCGTCGATACACTTTCGCATCCCGTCGGGTACAGCTTGCTCTGATCGATATACGGAACATCAATACATACTTTTTCTGCTCACCCGGCATGTTTCTTTACCTGCTTTCTCTCCAAGAACATCCGCATTCCCATAAGAACACCGATCAGAAGGATCAGACTGATTCCAAGTACGATCCACCACACCCGTATGATTCCCGCAAGAATATAGCCGACAAAACTTACCGTGGCGACAACTGCCGCATACTGCATCTGAGTAGACACATGGTTGATATGATTGCTCTGCGCTCCGGCAGACGACATAACAGTTGTGTCGGAAATCGGCGAAATGTGATCTCCGCAAACCGCTCCGGCAAGAACAGCCGATACAGAAATCGTCATCATCGTCAGGTTATCCGCTCCTGCAAAAAGAGCTGTCGCTATCGGAACGAGAATTGCAAATGTTCCCCACGACGTTCCTGTAGAAAATGACAGAAAGATCGCTACTACAAACAAAATCGCCGGAATGAAGATACTTGCCGAAGCGTTATCTCCTACAATTCCCCCGACAAATTCAGCCAGTCCGAGAGCATCTCCCATCCCTTTCAAAGACCATGCAAAAATAAGGATCGTAACAGCCGGGCCAACCATTAATTTAAAGCCTTCTGCGAGACTGTCCATAAATCCTTTAAACGTTACGACTTTTCTCGGAAGATACAAAATCAACATAAAAAATACTGTAACGAGTGTCGCAAAGATCAAGCTTGTCTCTGCATCGCATCCCGAAAAAGCTGTAATAAGATTTGTCGCTCCGCCCTGGAATCCTGTATAGATCATTGCTCCAACCGCAGATACGATCAAAACCGCTACCGGAAGTACAAGGTCGATCACCTTACCGTTCGGATTGATCTCATCTTCCGCAACCTGATCGAATTCTTCTCCTCCTGTCGTAAACAGATCTCCTTTCGCCGCGTTTCTCTCATGCTTTTTCATCAGTCCGAAGTCAAACGCCGTCACCGTAATGAAAATAACCATCGTCAGTGTTAAAAGCGCATACAAGTTATACGGGATCGTATTCATAAAAAGCTGAAAGCCGCTGATCCCCGCATCTTCCGGCACGTAAGAATTTACCGCAGCCGCCCAACTGGAGATCGGCGCGATAATACAGACAGGGTAGCCGCTGTCGAATCGATGATATACGCAAGTTTCGCTCTTGACACTTTATACCTGTCTGTTACCGGTCTCATTACCGATCCGACAGTCAGACAGTTAAAATAATCGTCTACAAAAATAAGCATACCAAGACCTGTCGTCGCCAAAAGGGCGCTCTTTTTCGACTTGATCTTCGTTCCCGCCCATCTTCCATAGGCTGCGGAACCTCCTGACTTTGCCATAAGAACAATGATCATTCCAAGCAAAACGTCAAAAATCAAAATATTCAGATTCATACTGTTTTTCATAATGTCAAAAAAATTGACAAATGACTCCCACGGATTAAATCCGCTGTAAAGCATTGCACCTACCGCCACGCCGATAAAAAGAGAACTGTACACCTCTTTTGTTATAAATGCGAGCACGATTGCAAGCAGCGGCGGGACAAGCGCCCACCATGTTCCGATAAACATTGATCCGTCCATACTTCACTCTCCATCTCTCTTAATCCTTTTTCTTTTCGTATCCCCGTCCTTTTCATGACGGTTTCTCTACGATTATACCATACTTTCTTTTATATCAAAAGCATTTATCGAAGAGAATAATGCTGATATAATAGCTAATAACATCACCATTATCAAAACTCGTCTCACATATACAAAAAACTTCTATCAAAATGTGATGACAAAGGAGGTACTATCATGTCAAAATATATCATGGCTATGGATGCCGGAACGACAAGCAACCGATGCATCCTTTTCAATAAAAAGGGGCAAGTGTGCAGCGTCGCCCAAAGAGAATTCACCCAATATTTTCCTCATCCCGGATGGGTAGAGCACGATGCCGACGAAATATGGGCCTGTCAGCTCGGAGTTGCCGTAGAAGCAATGAACAAGATCGGTGCATCGGCAGAAGATATCGCGGCGATCGGTATTACAAACCAAAAGAGAAACCGCTATCGTATGGGACCGAAAAACAGGAGAACCGGTCTATAACGCCATCGTCTGGCAATGCCGCCGCACTTCCGAATACTGCGATTCTTTGAAAGAAAAAGGTCTTACGGAAAAATTTCGTCAAAAACGGGTCTTGTAATCGACGCTTATTTTTCCGCCACAAAGATCAAATGGATACTGGACAATGTCCCCGGAGCCAGAGAACGTGCAGAACGTCAGAACTTCTTTTCGGCACAGTGGAGACATGGCTCATCTGGAAAATGACAAAAGGACGGGCACATGTAACGGATTACTCCAATGCTTCCCGTACGATGCTGTTTAACATCAACACCCTTTCCTGGGACGACGAGATCCTGTCCGAACTTGACATTCCGAAAAGTATGCTTCCTCAGCCAAAACCGTCAAGCTGTATCTACGGAAAGACCGATCCCGCATTTTTCGGCGGAGAGATTCCTATCGCGGGAGCTGCCGGCGATCAGCAGGCCGCCCTTTTCGGTCAGACTTGTTTTCAGGCCGGAGAAGCCAAAAACACTTACGGAACGGGCTGCTTTTTATTAATGAATACAGGCGAAAAACCTGTATTTTCCGAAAACGGACTTGTGACAACGATTGCCTGGGGATTGGACGGAAAGGTGACTTATGCGCTTGAAGGCTCTATTTTCGTAGCAGGAGCCGCCATACAATGGCTCAGAGATGAAATGCGCCTTATAGATTCAGCCGAAGATTCGGAATATATGGCGTCAAAAGTAGAAGATACGAACGGATGTTACGTCGTTCCTGCTTTCACAGGTCTTGGCGCTCCTCACTGGGATCAGTATGCACGGGGAACGATCGTAGGTATCACCCGCGGAGTAAACAAATATCACATCATCCGCGCCACTCTTGAATCGATCGCTTATCAGGTAAACGACGTGCTGGAGGCGATGAAAGCCGATTCCGGCATTGCGCTTTCTTCACTCAATGTAGACGGAGGTGCAAGCGCGAATAATTTTCTCATGCAGGTACAGGCAGATATTATAAACGCCCCTGTCAATCGTCCTTCTTTTGTAGAGACGACCGCCATGGGCGCTGCTTATCTTGCCGGACTTGCTTCCGGTTATTGGAAAAGCAAAGAAGAAATCGCAAATAACCGCTCAACCGATAAAATCTTCCTTCCTTCTGTCTGTGAAGAACTTCGGCTTAGCCGCATCAAAGGATGGAATAAAGCTGTAAAATATTCCTACGGATGGGCGAAAAACAACGATTCCGAAAAATCATTTTAAAAAACCGATGCCGAAAATCAATTCAGGAAATTTTCAATGATGACAGCTTCCGCTTCTTCCTCGCTCATACCGAACGTGCGAAGCTTCACAAGCTGTTCATCATTGATTCTGCCGATTGCCGCTTCATGAACGATCTGCGCATCTACATGTTTTGCATTGATCTCCGGAATAGAGCTTATCTCTGCCTGATCCATAATAATCGAATCACACTGCACATGTGCATGACACCGGTTATTGCCGATCGCTCTCGGATGAAAGACTTGTTTTGAATTTCCTTTCCCGACCGATCTGGAAACAATTCTTGCCGAGCTGTTTGTTCCGTTTAACTCAATGTCCATATTGGAAACTGCCGACTGTTCTTCATCTGTCATCAGCTTTTCTGTCACAAACAGTTTCGCGTTGTCCGCCAGCTCAATATAATTTTCTCTCTCCGTACAGTCTACGCCGCTGATCTGCGTTGTCTCAAGCGTAAATACTGAATTCTCTCCGACATAGATCTTTGTCACCGGATTGAGCGTTTTCTTACCCGAGCCGTTTCCCTGAGCATAATGATTTTCTATATATTTCACATTCGCATTTTTACCTACATGAAATGCATGGATTCCGTCATGACGGGTTTCCGAACACCCTTCCCCGTGGATTCCGCATCCTGCGATAATCGTTACATCTGCTCCGTCTTCTATATAGAAATCATTGTATACAATATCCACACCTTCTTCAGTCATTACTACAGGAATGTGAACCTGCTCTTCTTTTGCTTCACCGCTTATATAAATATCGATTCCCTGTCTGTCCTCTTTCGAACAATCTTAATATGACGGCTGTCCCCATGACAAACCGCCAAACCGTTCAGTCTGAGGTTATATGCCCCTTCCTTTTTAAATCCATAAGAATCGATCACATCAAGCACTTGCTGTGTCACAACAGCGTCTTTGTCATTTCCTTCAAAATCAGCGCTCATAAAGTTCGCCTCCTTTTTGTATTCTGCATCCGCATGATTCCGGTTTCTTCCCGAACAAGATCGGAACGATCTCATCCGCCGTGCCGACCGCTTCTACTTTTCCGTCTCCGATAACCATGATCCTGTCCGCCATGCGTATAATACGCTCTTGATGTGAGATCAAGATCAGACTCTGCTTCTTTTCTTTGTGAATCTGTTCAAACCGCTTGATCAACATCGAAAAACTCCACAGGTCAATCCCTGCTTCCGGTTCATCAAATACACATATCTTATGATCTTTTGCCAGAACTGTCGCAATTTCAATCCTCTTCATCTCTCCGCCCGAAAGCGTCGCGTCAGCTTCTCTGTTAATATATTCTTTCGCGCAAAGACCGACACTGCTTAACAACTCACAGCATGTCGTATCATCTAATTCTCTGCCTGCCGCAAGAGAAAGCAGCCTTTTTACTGTCATCCCCTTAAAGCGCGGCGGCTGCTGAAATGCAAACCCCATTCCTGCCTGCGCTCTCTTATCGATCGTATACGATGTAATATCCTGCCCGTCCAGTATGATCTTACCGCCTGTCGCCTCATTGATCCCCATAAGAAGTTTCGCAAGCGTCGATTTACCTCCCCCGTTAGGACCTGTAATGACAAGCATCTCCCCGTCTTCCACCGTAAAACTTACATCTGTTAATATCTCTGATTGTCTTCCTTCTTCTGTTATATTGTACGATAAATGTTCTGCCTGTAACATTCCGGAAATTCACTTCCTTTTTCTTTTTTATTTCTCTTTTTATTTTTCTTCTTTATTTCTCTTTTTATTTTTTTCTTCTGCTCTGCGCAGAAAAAATTATATTTTACGCAGAAAATTGATGAATAGATAAAAGTTTCTCCCTTTTTCGTCATTTTGAAAAATATCCGAACTTTTCTCTATACTTGTCTGCATAAAAAACTGCCCCGCCTCCAGATAAAAGTAAATTCTCGCACTATATGAAAATCTTCCAATGGAATTTTGACCAATGCTTCGCTTTCCAACTCTTCCCATATGGCAGTTTCATATAAAAATGTAATACCGCATTTTAATTTTGTCAACTCTTTGATCGTATGCATACTTCCAATCTCTACCGTCTGCCGAAAATTACCGATGCTCAGATTACAGGACTCCAAATACCTCTCCAGCACTTCGCGCGTACCCGATCCGTCCTCTCTGATCAAAATACGTTCTCCGAAAAGATCTTCTATCCGTTTTGGTTTCTTTTTAAACGGATAATCAGGGCTGCACACCGCTATATACGGCTCTTCTGAATATTTCTGAAAATCATATTCATTCTTCTTGAAAAAAACCTTCTACCAAAGCAAAGTCGATCTCGCCTTCATCCAGTTTCTTCAAAAGTTCCCGTGTATTTTCTACGATCATATGTATGTGCGCGTTCGGATACATTTCAAGATAATTAAAAATCATTTTCCCGCGCAGCACATCTCCCACTGTCCTCGTTGCTCCGAAACGAAGTTCTTCTGATTCGCCCGCTCTTTTCATCTCATCTTGCATTGCAGTTTCATCATGCATCATCGTCAATGACGCGTTTTTCAAAATCTCTCCCGCTTCGGTCAGCTCCAGCTTTTTCCCCTCATAGCGGAACAGCTTCGTATTATAATGCTTTTCCAGAAAACGGATATGCTGTGATACCGCAGGCTGAGTGATATTCAGTTTTTCCGCTGCCCGTGTGAAATTCATATACCGGCATACCGCCAGAAACGTTTCCATTCTAAAATCAAGCATACTCTTTCCCCGTTATATTTCTCAACAGTTCAGCCATACAGTGTACGTGAAGCAGAAAACATGCCTGCATGTTTTTGCGAGCGGACATCTGTATGCGGTGAGCGCCCGTTTATGAGTAAAACAGTGCCAGCAGCCACGATAAGCACGCAGTGTGGTTTTACGAATGGCGCAGACTGAACTGTTACTTTCTCTTTCCTCATTATATCATTTTTATATTTTATAAGCAGCGGGCGGTGTTTTCACCGAACACCCGCCCGAGCTCTATAAGAATTACTCCCTGCGTTTAATTATAACATAAATTTATTATTATATAAATATTAATAATTTTATTTTATATATTTTTTATGATATTGTATTTCCGGAAACAGGAATAACAACACATCATTTTGCAAAGGAGATTTTATTATGAACTTTTTAAAAAAAGAACGGCGTTGCCGGTCTTCTGCTATGTCTCGCCATCTCCATTCCGGCATGGTTTCTCGGAAAATCATTTCCCGTCATAGGAGGGACCTGTCTTTGCCATTCTAATCGGCATGGTTTTGACACTGATATTAAAAGAAAAAGAACCGTTTACCGCAGGAATTAACTATACCTCCAAAAAAATACTGCAGGCCGCTGTTATTTTTCTTGGATTCGGAATGAATTTATCTCAAATACTTGCAGGCGGAAAGCAGTCTTTGCCGATCATAATTTCCACGATCACAACATCGCTTATCATTGCATTTATTTTATATAAAGCTCTGAAACTAAAGACAAACAATGCAATTTTAGTCGGCGTGGGATCGTCCATATGCGGAGGAAGCGCGATCGCCGCAACCGCGCCTGTCATCGACGCGACGGACGAAGAGGTTGCTCAGTCGATCTCTGTTATCTTTTTATTCAACGTGCTGGCCGCACTGATCTTTCCTACGTTGGGCGCTGTCCTCGGACTAAGCAATGAAGGTTTCGGATTATTTGCCGGAACTGCCATTAACGACACATCATCCGTAACCGCGGCTGCCGCCGCCTGGGACGGAATCCACGCAAGTCATACTCTGGAAACTGCAACGATCGTAAAAATGACCCGTACGCTTGCTATTATCCCGATCACATTAGCCCTAGCTTTTATCGGGAAAAAAGGAGAAAAAAGAAGAAGGCTCTTCTTTTTAGCTTCAAGAAGTCCTTCCGTTCTTTGTGCTTTTTTTCATCCTTGCATCTGTCGTAACAACAATATTCCACCTTCCTGCCGCAGTCACAGGTCCTCTTAAGGAACTGAGCAAATTTTTGATCGTCATGGCTATGGCGGCGATCGGGCTGAATACAAATATCGTTCACCTTGTAAAAACAGGCGCGAAACCAATCTTCACAGGTTTTTGCTGCTGGGTCGGCATATCGCTTGTAAGTCTTGGAATGCAGCATATGATGGGACTTTGGTAAAGAATTTAATTGTCCGTTTTCCCCAAAAATGGTATACTGTCTATAAATATCTGAGAACCGAAACCACATCGTTTTTAACAGGAAAACTGCCGGAGATGATCAGGCAAAATATAATGAGGCAGAAACATGAAATTAAAAAACATTTTACTTGTTGTAAAAGATATCGAAAAATCAAAACAATTTTATCATGATTTATTTGGTTTAGACATGATACTTGACAATGACGGAAATATCATTTTAACGGAAGGTCTTGTCCTTCAAGATGAAAAGATATGGAGAGACTTTTTGAAAAAGAGATCTTTCCGAAAAGCAATTCTTGCGAACTGTATTTTGAAGAGAAAAATATAGAAAAATTTATCGAAAAGCTGGAAAAATTATACCCGTCAATCCAATATGTCAATCGGCTCATGACACATAGCTGGGGACAAAAGGTAATCCGTTTTTATGATTTGGACGGTAATTTGATCGAAGTAGGAACTCCTGTCTAACAGCACAGAGTCTTTTTTCAGAAAAGATGATATACCGTTTTCAAAAACAGTCTGTAACGCATGAAAAAATCCTACTCTCAAATTTTGTCGTAGTAGAAAGGAGCTGTCATATGAAAAAATTTATGAAAGAAATAACATTATTTATAATTCAATTATTGATTTTTTATCTGTTTCCTTTATTTGCAAAACAGATTGACGCAATAGGCATGGTTCTCTTCCTTATCACTGCGACATTTGTATTATCTGCTCTAATGGGAATCATCTCAACTAACAAGATCAAATATTTCTATCCGCTTATAACAGCAATACTTTTTATTCCTTCCGTGTTCATTTATTATAACGAAAGCGCTCTTATTCATTCTGTCTGGTATTTTGTCGTTTCCGTTGTCGGAACAGCGATCGGAACGGTCATAACCAAATTATTTGCAAAATAATCATGAAACCACAGCATGATAGATGCAAATAGGGAGACACATTAATAAAAAATATCTGCTTCTATTCACCTGAATAAGCTATGAAAAAAAGGATATATTCTTTTTCCATAGCTTATTCTTTTTCGTTTAACGGATTTTGCATCTATCACTGCCGGATTTGACTCATATATTATACCGTCATATTTAACAATAACTTGATCCCCCACAAGAAAGTCATCGTTTCTGTTTTCCTTGCCTTTTTCAAACCTTATCACAAAATATTTCCCGTGAGAATCCACAAAATCTTTTTCTGTAGCTTCTATTTTAAGCTGATTCTTATTTTCGATTACTACACCTGTCATCGAATGCCTGTTAAAACATACATTCCACAATAAAATACTCAAAAAAGCAAAAATCACAACCGCCAAAAATATTTTTATTGTTTTAAAAAGAATGACTGTCTGTCATGCGATACACCTTCCTCTCTTTTCGCAAATAACAAAAATGGGAGACGCACTTTTTTCATATTCAACTGTCTGCTCAACAGAAAAATATCTTTTTTGTGCAATCTCCCATTTTATTTACTGTATTTAAAATCGTCTGTTTTATAAATTTCCGAGCAATTTATCTATACTTACAAGTTTCACACTCAGTACAAAAATTTCCGCCGCAACGGACAATTCTTCCGGAGTTGGATAAGACGGAGCGATACGGATATTGCTGTCATGAGGATCTTTTCCATAAGGGAATGTCGCCCCTGCTCCGGTCATTACAAGACCTGCCTCTTTCGCCTTTGCAACGATCGCCTTTGCGCAGCCTTCCATTGCATCAAAAGAGATAAAAGTATCCGCCGTGAGGCGCGATCCATGATCCGATTTCCAGTCCTCCCAATTCTCTTTCCAGAACATCCAGAACCGCCTCAAACTTCGGACGCAGAATATCGGCATGTTTCTTCATATGCTCTACGATTCCGTGAATATTTTTGAAAAATCTCACATGACGCAGCTGATTTACCTTATCATGTCCGATTGTCTGAACTTTCATCATATTACGAACGTCTTTTAAGTTTGCTTCCGACGCCGCCAAAGCCGCGATGCCTGATCCCGGGAAGCTGATCTTGGAAGTTGAAGAGAACTTATAAACCATATCAGGATTTCCCGCTTTTTTTACATTCCATCAAAATCTCAAGAAGATAGTCCTGCTTATCTTCATACAGATGATGTACGCAATATGCATTATCCCAAAAATACGGAAATCTTTTGCAGCCGGTTTCAGATTAGCAAAACGATATACCGTATCATCAGAATATGTGATTCCCTGCGGATTAGAATACTTCGGCACACACCAGATTCCTTTGACCGACTCATCTTCACTGACAAGTTTTTCCACAAGATCCATATCCGGACCTGTAGGAGTCATCGGTATATTGACCATCTCAATTCCGAAAAATTCCGTAATCGCAAAATGTCTGTCATACCCCGGAACCGGACATAAAAATTTCACTTTATCTAATTTACACCACGGTGTATTGCCCATAATTCCATGAGTCATGGCACGGGAAACCGTATCATACATTACATTCAGACTTGAGTTTCCGAAGATGATCACATTATCTTTCGGCACTTCCATCATATCTGCGAGAAGCTGTTTTGCCTCATCAATACCGTCAAGGTTTCCGTAATTTCGGCAGTCTACTCCGTCTTCGCAAATGAGATTCGCATCCCCTGCAAGCACTTTCATCATATCCATTGATAAGTTCAACTGATCTGCAGCCGGCTTTCCTCTGGACATATCCAGCTTTAATCCCTTTTCTTTTACTTCTTCAAAGCGCGCTTCTAATTCGCTTTTAATTCCAACAGCTCTTCTTTACTTAAATCTTTATACGCAGTCATTACAGGACTCCTCCGTTTTATTTTTTCATCACTGTATCGTATTGTATACATTTTTTTGATATTTCGTCAATGCTTTCCGTCATTTTTTAATTACGAAAACACTTTTGGAGGAATTTTATAATAATTTTGAAATTTTGAAAGGCTTTTCATTCATGGTTTGATCTTTTCATATCATTTTTCTTTCTACAAACATCAGAAAGCGGCTATGGGATTTCACAGAAAACATTTTGAGAATTTAGATTTTTTCTAAATAGATATTGACTTTTTATTTCCGCAGTGCTCTAATATATTTAGAAATATTTCTAAATACTATTTAAAGTAAGGGGGAATGTTTTTGAGCTTTGCCGAAACGTTTAAAGCATTATCCGATCCGGTAAGACGGGAAATTCTGGAACTTCTGAAAAAGGGCAGAATGTCTGCCGGAGAGATCGCAAGTCATTTTGATATGACGCAGGCGACTGTCTCCTATCATCTGAAGATTTTGAAAAAAGCAGATCTTATCAGGGAAACACGGGAGAAAAATTTTATTTTCTATGAGCTGAGCCTTACCGTATTAGAGGAGATTATGGTATGGATCTCAGACTTGAAAGGAGAAAAAAGAGACATGAAAAAAATATAAAACCACAATCATTATTACAACTTTGATCACATTACTTCCTATTGTGATCGGACTATTTCTTTGGAACAAACTTCCCGATACACTGGCAACACATTGGGGAAGCGACGGAACCGCAAACGGATGGTCCAGCAAAACATTTTCTGTCTTCGGAATGCCGCTCATCCTGACTGCGATCCACGTTTTGTGCCTTTTTGTCACTTTGAATGACCCGAAGAAAAAGAATATCCACAAGAAGCCTATGGCGCTTATTTTCTGGCTCGTTCCTGTGATTTCTCTTTTGGCTAACTGTTCGACTTATCTGATCGCTTTAGGAGTAGATTTCAGCATTGAAATCTTCATATCCGCTCTGATCGGTGTCTTTTTCATCGTTCTCGGAAACTATATGCCGAAACTTCAACAAAACTATACGATAGGCATCAAACTTCCGTGGACATTAAACAGCGAGGAAAACTGGAATCGAACCCATCGGCTCGGAGGCAAACTTTATATTGTTATGGGAATTGCCATGATTTTAATGTCGTTTATAGACAGCTTACTCGGAAGCGAAGCCGCCGCATGGATCATCCTGTCCGTGATCACTATAGGCGCTATAATTCCTGCCGCTTATTCTTTCTATTTGTATAAAAAGGCATTTAAATGAATCTTCTATTATAAAAATAACGTCTGTCAGAATTTTTGATCCTGACGGACGTTATTTTTGTCCTCTTATACTCGTTTTCTTATGCTCGTTTTCTTATGCTCGTTTTCTTATATTCGTTTTCTTATATTCGTTTTCTTTTCTCTTTTCTTATGTTTGCTTTTCATCTACTTTACAATTCCGACCATATCCGCAACACTTTCAAATCCATGTTGTTTCATATATGATTCAATCCGTCTACGATCTTCATTGTCACTGCAGGATCAAAAAGTTTGCTGTTCCTACCGATACGGCGCTTGCCCCCGCAAGAATCATTTCGATCGCATCTTCCGCAGATGCAATTCCGCCCATTCCGATTACGGGAACACTGACGACATTTGCCGCCTCATATACCATGCGCACAGCAATCGGATGAATCGCCGGTCCTGACACTCCGCCTGTTTTGTTTGCCAAAACAAACGCTTTTTTATTCACATCAATCTTCATCCCCGTTAAAGTATTGATCAAAGATACGGCGTCTGCGCCGCCTGCTTCCACCGCTTTCGCCATCTCGGAAATACTTGTAACATTCGGACTTAATTTCATGATGATCGGCTGTTTTGCATATTTTTTTACTGCCTTTGTAATCTCTTCCGCAGCGTTCGGATTCTGACCGAAGGCAATCCCGCCTTCTTTCACATTCGGACAGGAAATATTAATCTCCAGCATATCGACGTCTTCATTCGCCAGACGTTCTACGACTTCACAATAATCTTCTGTGGATCTTCCACATACATTTACAATGATCTTCGTGTCGTATTTTCTCAAAAACGGAATATCCCTCTCGCAAAACACATCGATTCCCGGGTTCTGCAAGCCGACTGCGTTCATCATTCCTCCGTAAGTTTCCGCTACTCTCGGCGTCGGATTTCCTGTCCACGGAACATTAGCAACGCCCTTTGTCGTCACAGCTCCGAGTCGGTTCAGATCGACAAAATCAGTAAACTCTGCTCCTGATCCGAACGTGCCGGAAGCAACTGTAACCGGGTTATTCCATTCCACTCCTGCGATCGTCACTTTTGTATTCATCAGATTTCCACCTCCGTTGACAAAAATACCGGACCGTCTTTACAGATTCTTTTGTTATGCACATTACTGTGATGATCTTTTTCTTTCGTCTTGCATACACATGCAAGACATGCTCCGATACCGCATGCCATGCGCTCTTCCAGCGAAATATAGCATTCGATCCCGTTTTCCTCCGCATAGTTTTTGATCGCGCGGAGCATCGGTGTCGTCCACACGCATAGATAATATCTGCTTCCAATCCGTTTTCACGGATCGCATCCATTACATTGCCTTTCGTTCCCGCACTTCCGTCCTCTGTAGAAATATATACTTCCCCCGTTTTGTTCAAACTCTGTTTTCAAAAACGTCTCGTCATTTCGGTATCCGACAATGATTTGCTTTTTCTCACAGCCGATCTGTTTTGCCAGTTCCAGAATCGGAGGCACTCCGATCCCTCCCCCATGAGAAACGCCCGTTTTTCTAATGCTTTCTCCAGCGGGAATCCATTTCCCAACGGTCCGATCACAGGAATCGTATCGCCTTCTCCCATCTGTGAAAAAAGCTCTGTTCCTGTATTTTCTCCTGTAACACGGTATACAACGCGCAGTGCGCCTTTCTCTTTGTCTATCTCGCAAATACTGATCGGGCGCGGAAGAAGTTTGCTTCCGTCGTTTGTATACATCGAGATAAACTGCCCCGGCTCTGCCGTTTCCGCCGCTTTCGTTCTGATCCACATACTGTATATGCCATGCGCGATTTCTTCCTGTGAAATGATCGCCGCATTTTCTTTTTTTTCGTCATATGTGTCATATGCTCCTTTATTTCAAATTCTCTATTACAAATTATCAACTGCTTTTTCCGTCAGATCGTCTTTGTCCCTGCCGGATACTTATTTTGCAGATTCAAGCGCTCCGCTGATGTCCGCGATCATATCTTCTACAGCCGCTCTGGAAGCGTCTCCGAAATTCTCTGCTCCGAACTTTGCATATGCTTCCTGCTTATATGCCGCAATAATTCCTCTCGACGAGTTCACGATCGCTCCAAGTCCGTCCTCATTAAAGAAATGAACAAGATCTTTTCCGCGGCCGCCCTGCGCGCCGTACCCCGGAACGAGAATATATGATTTCGGCATGATCTTTCTGAGGACTTTTCCCATCTCCGGGTATGTCGCTCCGACAACGGCGCCGATATAACTGTATTCATCTCCCATACACTCTGCGCCCCACTGCGCAACTTTTTCGCCTACATGTTCATACAGCGGACGTCCGTCAATGATGCGGTCCTGGAACTCGCCGCTGGACGGGTTCGAGGTTTTCACAAGAATAAATAACCCTTTTTTCTGCTCCTTGCATACGTCCGCAAACGGATTCACTCCGTCAGATCCAAGATACGGATTCACTGTTGCAAAATCTTCGTCAAACGGAACATACTCTTTTGATCCGACTTTTACCTTTCCGAGATGTCCTACCGCATATGCGGCTGACGTAGAACCGATATCTCCTCTTTTAATATCTCCGATCACAACAAGATCTTTTGATTTACAGTAATCTACTGTTTTCTTAAATGCGGCGATTCCCGGAACACCGAACTGCTCGTACATAGCAATCTGCGGTTTCACAGCCGGTATCAGATCATATGTCTTATCTACGATTTCTTTATTAAACTGCCAGATTGCCTCTGCAGCCCCTTCCAAAGTTTCCCCATACTCTGCAAACGCTTTTTCCTGAACATGCTGAGGAATATAGCTAAGCATCGGATCAAGACCTACTACGATCGGCGCTTTTGTCTTTTTAATCTTTTCTACTAATTTGTTAATCATACAAGTACCCTCCGTTTTCCTGAAAATCTGCCTTGCTTTTGTGTAAAGCAGATGCCTCACACATTTTCAGAACTTTTTTATCTTTTATATTTTATCACAATATCCGACTGACTTCTATACCAAAATCTTGCCTGCCTCATCCCTGAAATGCCAAAAGGAAGATTCCGAGATTGCAAATGATCGCCAAGATTCCTGGCAGATCCGGACTTTATCCTGTCGCCGCCGTAAAAATATAAGCGGACACTCTCGGAAATTCCTTAAGTATCCGCTTATATATTTTTAATCATTTCTCATTTATCTTTCGTTCTTCCGCTTTATCCGGCTTACATAATAGCTTTTTCGCCTCTTGTTTTCCGGCCTTCCTGTGAGCCGCAAATTTAAAACAGTTCAAACAGGCCGCCCGGCACGAGCAGATTAAACGGATATACCGGAATATTTCTTACGATTCCGAACAAAAGCACGAAAATCAATATTCCTGCGACAAATTTTACACTGATCTTCTGATCGATATGATCTCCGCCCGTAATCGCCCAATCGATTGCTCTTGCCGCCACATAAAGCGCTAATAGCGGGAGCAATACCGTCATAACCGGATTATAGCAAAACGCATCCAAAAACCGTCCATGCAAAAGAGAATAACTGGCGCGTCCCGCGCCGCATCCCGACAGTAAAACCCTGTCAAAGAATAAAAAACACACGGCAGCGGATAGCTGTGCGGATTATGAAAATACAAGTAAACCGCTCCCGCCAGCGCCGCTATAGCGGCTCCTGCTACGATCAAGATCCGCAAACTTTTCTTTTTACGCAATAATTCTAACATGTATTTCCTCTGCTATAGCATCTTAGTAATAATAGTATCCGCCTACGCCGCCGATAAAAGCAAAGATGATATAGATGACTTCTACAATAAGACCTACGACTGCAGATGCAATGATCCAGATCTTCGCGGATTTTGCCGCATTTTTCGCTTCCTCATAATTGCCTGCCGCCATAGATGAATTGATCTTTGCCGCATATACGATACCTACGATACCGAACGGAAGACAACAGCACAACGTACAAATAATAGATAATACAAGTTACGGTACCAGTTGATCGGCGTCTGCGGCGCCTGATTCTGATAAGGCATCTGGTTCTGGTAAGATGTCTGACCTTGATTTCCTCCATACTGCTGATCTGACGTCTGATCAGAATAAGTCTGACCTGTTCCGTAATAAGGATTGTTCTGTGCGGATGTATATGTCTCCTGTGCCGGAGCTTCCTGATATACGTGATCCGTTGAAGCAGCTTCCGGCTGAATCGGTTCTGTCGGAGCTTCTTCTGTCTGGGTCGCTGTACCGGCTCTGTCAAAGCTTCTTCTGTCTGTGCCGCCTGTACCGGCTCTGTCGGAACTTCTTCTGTCTGCGCCGCCTGTACCGGCTCTGTCGGAACTTCTTCTGTCTGCGCCGCCTGTACCGGCTCCGTCACTGTTTCTTCTGCTCGAACCGGGTCTGTCGCTGACGTATCAGACTGCTGCGCTCCGCAATACGGACAAAACTTTGCGCCGTCAGGAATTTCTTGATAACACTTAATACAATTCATTTTCCTACCTCGCTCTCATAGTATTTGTATATTATTTCATTTCAATAATAATACCACTGTCAGAGCAAAAAAGTCACCAAAAAATACATTTTTTTGCTTTTTTACATTTTCATATACTCTTGGCTATCACCGCTTCTTCCCTTTTCTGCCGAATGATCCCTGTTTTCAGAAGAACCGGGCGAAGCGCGTTATACAAAACGCCTGCGAGGATCACCGAAATCACTGCATTTACAAAAGTTGTAGCCGCACTCCACTTTGCAAGAACTTCCGCCATCTGCTGCGGCTGCCCCATAATATACTGTTTGTAGAAGTATCCTACAATCGGATCGGCAATGACGTTAAATCCAAGCCCTGCGACAGATGCGATCATGCTCCAGCGGAAAATGTATTTCTTATCTGTACTTTCATTGATCTTCGCAATTCTATGAGCCACAAGACCGACGATAAGTCCGATACATAATTTCAGTACAAACGTCTTCGGCGCTCCTGTAATATAGACCGGATCGAGAATATCTGCGAATCCCATTCCGATAGCTCCCGCAAGTCCGCCGTACCATCCGCCCAAGATCAGAGCCGCCAGTACGCAAAATGCATTTCCTACATGAAAAGACGTTGCGTCGCCCCCGGAAGAACAATTTTAAACTGCAAAAATTGAAATGATACAAAACAAAGCGCAGCCATAAGAGCTGTCTGGGCAATCTTAACTACAGTTTCATTTTTTTCGTCATATACTTACCTGCTTTCCTGAACTGTTACTTTTTTGTTCAACATTATTTAATACAGGTATATTAGCATCAGACTGGTCGTATTGAAACATCCAGTTATCCCATTTTTATACAGTCCACTTTTTCTTATGAGAACCAAGTCGGACTCGCTCCATCTCTTCGGCAATATCCTTTTCAAGATAATCAAACAAGTAATTCCGGATCAGCTCCTCCTGTTTCGGATAATCGTCTTTCATCTGTTCAATAACCGATTCGATCTCCTCTTTCAGTCCTGCCGCCGACATCCGATGCGCTCCTGCCCCATAATGATCACCTGTTCAAGCGCATCCGATGTTGCCACGATAACATCATGCTCCTTTGCGATTCTTCGCACAGTCTTCTCTATATAATGATCCGCGGTTTCCGCCTCCCTCGTGTAAACGACATGAATATTATGATATTTCATGATCTCTCCCGGATTTCCTTCTACTTTATACGCGTCAAATACGAGGATCAGTTCACATTGTTTGTATCCCTGATAATTACACAAAATATCCGCAAGCTTCCCTCTTGCGGCGGCCAGATCGATTTTCGCCAATTCTTTCAGTGAATCCCACGCAAAAATAATATTATACCCATCTACAAGCAAATATTCTTTCCGGTCTGCTTTCTTTTTTCGTTTTTGTATAATCACCGGAAATGTCAAAAGGTACATTTCGGGATTGTAAGCGGTCGCCGTTGCAAAAAGCTGCCGCCTTTCCTGCCGTCACAGTAACAGGCGCGCTCCTTTTCGTTTTCTTCACCGGATCGGGCGTTCTGACATAGATTGCATCCAGCTCTTCCTGTGTCAGCTCGATCGTTCTTCTCTGTGGACGAAATGCTGCAGACATCTGTGTATCTTCTTCCGATTTTTCTGCCGCCTCGCCTTCTACATGCATATGGGCGTCCGCCTCATACCACGGAACGATCGTTCCCGCCCCATGAGAGCAAAATACCGAATCTGCAGTATTTTCTACATCTGCATCCGCATCGTATCCGATCTGCCCGATCACTTCTTCTGTATTATGACATTCGCCGTATCCTTTCAAAGAACAAAACAATCTTCCGTAACCGCCTGTGTACGCCGTAAATTCTTTTTGATATCCATTCATCTCGGCGGCAGGAACACTTCCTTTAAGCACCGCCATCCCATTTTCCGTCTCAGGTCCTTCAAACTCTCCGCTCATCCGTTTTATATCCGTCATTGCTTTTCCGACATTTTCCAACGGCAGTTCCATACGAAATTCGTAGTACGGTTCAAGAAGAACACTTTCCGCCTTCAGAAGTCCCTGACGTACCGCACGATATGTCGCCTGCCTGAAATCACCGCCTTCTGTATGCTTTTTATGCGCCTTTCCCGACAGAAGCGTAATTCGGACATCTGTAAGAGCAGAACCTGTCAGTACTCCTTTATGTTCCCGCTCTTCCAAATGCGTAAGTATCAGCCTCTGGTAATTACGATCCAAAACATCCTCCGAACAATCTGCCGCAAACTGCATCCCCGATCCGCGCTCTCCCGGCTCTAATCTCAAATGCACTTCCGCATAATGTCGAAGAGGTTCAAAATGACCTGCCCTTCCACACTGTTTTTGATCGTCTCCTTGTATACAATGCGTCCTTCTCCGAAATGAATGAGAACTCCGAACCGGTCTTTCACCATCTTCTGCAGAACTTCCGTCTGCACTTCTCCCATAAGACGGATGTGGATCTCTGATGTTTCCTCGTTTCTGATCACATGAAGCTGCGGATCTTCTTCTTCAAGACATCGCAGATTCTGAAACATTTTATGAGCGTCACACCCGTCCGGAAGTTCGATCCGATATGTCATGACAGGTTCTAATACAGGAAGCAAAGATTCTTTCTGCGCGCCGATCCCCTGTCCCGGATAAGTTCCTTCAAGTCCTGTCACCGCACATACTTCCCCTGCGGAAACTGTTTGAACGAGTTCGTATTTTTCTCCCGAATACTTTCGGATCTGATTGACCTTCCCTGTACATGATTGTTCTGCCGCAAAAGGAACATCTTTGACGCGCAGCTGTCCTCCTGTGACTTTCAGATAAGTCAGCCTGTTTCCCTGAGGATCACGGGCGATCTTATAGACTTTTGCCCCAAATTCAGGCAAAGGCTCTGCCGACGGCGCATATTCACATAATCCCGACATCAGCGCTTCGATTCCTTGCGCTTTCAAAGCAGAACCAAACCAACACGGAAATACTTTCCTTGCGGCAACCGCCTTTTTCACAGTCTCCTTTTCGATCTTCCCGCCTGATAAATATTCCTCAAGCATTGTCTCATCACACATCGCAAGACTTTCTCTGTTCTCCTCCGACTGCATGTCCATCTCCACACAGCCGTCTCCGAATCGGTTTTTAATTCTTCCAGCAGTTTTTCTCTGTCTGCTTCCTGACGATCCATTTTATTCACAAAAATCATTGTCGGAATCTTGTACTGTTTCAGCAGCCTCCAAAGCGTGACCGTATGTGCCTGTACCCCGTCCACAGCGCTGACAACAAGTACGGCGCAGTCAAGCACCTGCAGCACTCGTTCCATCTCTGCTGAAAAATCCACATGCCCGGGAGTGTCAAGAATCGTAATACTCGTATCATTCCATATAAATTCCGCCTGTTTTGAAAAAATCGTGAGCCCGCGTTCTCGTTCTGTTTCATAACTATCAAGAAATGTATCCCCATGATCGACGCGCCCCATATTCCGAATCTGTCCGCTTAAATAAAGCATTCCTTCCGACAATGTTGTCTTGCCCGCGTCCACATGGGCAACAAGACCGATACATATATGTTTTAATGGTTTTTTTACCGAATTTTTGTCTTTCTTTTCGGATGTATTTTCCATGAAAATACCCCTTTCCTGTGATTTTTATACAGAAATTATCATATCACAGAAAGGGGTATAAGTCGAATGTAAAACGTTTTCTACTTTTCCACTCTATTTTTCTACAGTCTTTCGCTGCTTTCATTCATAAATTTGTATTCTGCCACGGAACGGTCAAAACCTTTAATATGTCTGTACAGCCACTCGATAACATTTTTTATTCACCTGCTCTACAAATTCCTCTGACGGTCCTTCTTCCTCTTCAAGCATATTGTAAAGATCTTTTACTACGGCACGCAGTTTGTCATGTTCTTTTTATGTTCCGCTATTGCCGGATAATTGATCGATTCCTGAAGTTTTCTTCCTCCCCTGAAATGAAACTCTGTATAGTCTGCAAGATAATCAAGCGTTTTTCACTGCCACTACTTTTTCTTTGCTCGTCTCACAACTATCAAGAAGCTTATTGATCTTGTCAATCAGTTCTTTGTGCTGTGTATCGATCATTTCATTTCCCGTTACCAAACTTTCATCAAATTCTGCTCTCATCGTTTCATTCTCCTTTTTTCTTTTTTCACTGCCGTTCTTTCGTTTTTAAACTGCAGGATCATTTCATTTGTAAGACTATCCCGTGATGGCTCTACAGGAATGTCTTCCCTTTCAAACCATTCTGCCACCGCCAGTTCCTCTCTGTCAAGTGTGATTGCATCATTCCCGTCAAGATCGCAATAAAATCCCATAAGAAGCGTATCGCTGAACGCCCACGACTGACTTTTATAATACCGGATGTTTTTCACTTTCAGCCCGACTTCTTCCATCACTTCCCGCGCCACAGTCTGTTCGACAGTCTCCCCGATCTCCGAAAATCCTGCTAAAAGCGCATATTTTTTATATGTACGTCCTGCATATTTGGACATCAAAATCCGGTTGTGATCCGTCACGCCGACAATAACGGCCGGGCATATCTTCGGAAATTCCGTATTTCCGCACGCTTCACAGAACAAGCATCCGCTCCTTCTCCCCGTGCTTCAGCCGTTTTCCGCACCGTCCGCAATATTTCCGGTCTTTATACCAATTATAAAGCTGATATCCCGTAATTCCGGCAAATGCCCGGTCTTGCGGATCTGCCGTTCTGAAAATCTCTGTATTTTTCATTTGGAAGTCTAAAAGCATCGATCTGTCAATTTCATTTACGAGATAATAACGCTCATCATCTACTGAAAATAAATATATACACTCTTTGTAAATCTCCCTGTTCAAATGTTCCAAATCCGCAAAACTCGGAAAACTGATTCCCTTTTCAGACACTTTCATCAGCGCCGCGTGATCTTCATAATACAATGCAATACTGTCTTTATCAGGCGGAACCGGTTTGTACTGATTATCTAAGTGATGCGGTTCAATGTCTTGTATCATAGCAGTTCCTTTCCCATACGCCGCAGTTTTTCTTTCCTTTTGCAGCGACGCTATAAGTTTCTGATCTTAAATTCTCTCTGTGCTTCCCGTTTTTGATCTTTTTTAGCAATATCGTCCCGCTTATCATACAGTTTCTTTCCTTTTGCCACTCCGATCTCCATTTTCACAAGACTCCCCTTAAAATACACCTGCAGCGGAACAAGAGTAATTCCCTGTTCTTTCATCTTTCCGAACATCTTGTCTATCTCTTTTTTATGGAAGGAGCTTTCTCACCCTGAGCGGATCTTTATTAAATATGTTCCCTTTCTCATACGGAGAGATGTGCATCCCGTAAATATACATTTCTCCTGACTCCACCCTGATAAAAGCTTCTTTTATACTGCATTTTCCCATTCTCAGAGATTTTACCTCTGTACCGTGCAGAACAATTCCTGCTTCATATTTTTCAAGAATAAAATAGTCATGATACGCTTTCTTATTATTGGCGATCATCCTGACTTCTGACTTTGCCATAATCCACTCTTCTCCTGCCCTAAAATCTATCATGTCCAAATACTTTCACATACCCGAACACCTCTTTGTACGAATGCTTTACATACGCAAATATCTCTTTCTTACAGAATCCTGAAATTCACTGTCCTTTGAAGTTTATCCGCATCTGTGACGCAAATTCTCACCTTCTGTCCCGGCTTATAAGTCTTGCCTGTATGTTCTCCGACCAGTTCATAGCTTTGTTCATAAAACTCATAATGATCATCCACATATCCGCCACATGTGCAAGTCCTTCCACCGTATTTTCCAATTCTACATAAGCGCCCCACTTTGTCACTCCCGAAATCACTCCGTCAAACTCTTCCCCGATATGATCTCTCATATACTCAGCCTTTTTCAGCTTCACAACTTCCCGCTCGGCTTCTTCGGCTCTTCTCTCCCTTTCACTGCACTGTGCCGCAACCTGCTGCAAAAGTTCAGAATAATGCTCCGCCCGGTTCTCATCAAATCTTCCTCTTAAGTTTTCTTTGATGATACGATGGATCTGAAGATCGGGATACCTTCGGATGGGCGATGTGAAATGAGTATAATATTTTGCCGCAAGTCCGAAATGTCCGGTATTCTCCGTCGTATACCTCGCCTGTTTCATCGACCTGAGCGTAAGTCTGCTGATCAGATCTTCCTCCGGTTTTCCCTCTACTTTCTCAAGCAGTTTCTGGATCTCTTTCGGCCGGATCTCATTTCCGACATGGATATGATAGCCGAAGCTGTTGACAAATGCCGAAAGCTGTCTGATCCGGTCCTCATCCGGCGCTTCATGCGTCCGGTAAAGAAACGGAATCTCCCTCCAGAAAAACTCTTCCGCCACTGTCTCATTTGCCATAAGCATAAAATCTTCGATAATCTCTGTCGCCGGATTTCTGTCATACGGCTTTACTTCGATCGGTTTTCCATCTTCATCCAAAACAATCTTCGTCTCCGGAAAGTCAAAATCGATAGCGCCCCGTTTTCCCCGTTTCTGTCTGATCAACTCCGATAATTCTTTCATCATCCATATCATCGGAACGAATCCTTCATACTCACGAAGCGCCTGCTCATCCTGCTCTAATACAGCGGAAACTTTGTTGTAACTCATCCTCTTGTCAACACAGATCACCGACTCTGTAATCTCATGGGAAATCATCTCCCCTTTCGGCGAGATCGTCATGATACAGGACAAAGCAAGACGCTCTTCCCCCGCATTGAGCGAACAGACCCCGTTTGACAAAATGTGCGGAAGCATCGGAATAACCCTGTCAGCCAAATAGACGCTTGTTCCGCGTTCCAACGCTTCTCTGTCGAGGGCGCTTTTTTCCTGAACATAATTCGTTACATCCGCTATGTGTACGCCGAGCACATAATTTTCTCCGTCCCGCTCTACCGATACGGCATCATCCAGATCTTTTGCATCTTCACTGTCGATCGTCACCATTTTCACATTCGTAAGGTCTTTTCTCCCGGCACGATCCGCCTCACTTACAGGCTTCCCGACTCTGACCGCCTGATTCAAAACTTTCTCGGGAAACTCTGTCTTAATGCCAAGATCCATTACGATTGACAAAATATCCGTGCCCGGATCGTTCACATGTCCGATGATCTGCGTAACTTTTCCTTCCGGTTTCATATGTTCCCCGCCGTAAGACGTCATTTCCACAACAACTTTATGACCTGTCACAGCGCCCATCTCACGCCCTGACGGAATATAAATATCGTTTACATACCGACAGTTATCCGGCCTGACAAACCCGAAACTTTTACATTTTTCATACAATCCGACAATATGCGTTACTCCGTGCGAAATAATTCCGACGATCTTTCCCCTCCCGCCGCTTTCCTGCCGGAGCTGACGTTATAATATACTCTACTTCATCGCCTTGGAATGCATTCCCAAGACACTCTTCCGGAATAAAGATGTCATCTGTTCCATCTTCCGGCGTAACAAAACCGAAACCTCTTGCATTTGCCTGAAATATTCCTTTCAGCCGCTCGGTATGACCGCATGTATATTTTCCCCTTTTTGAAATCGTGATCTTCCCTTCTTCCACAAGAGCATCGAGAACTTCCCGCAGTTCCTGTCTCTGTTCTCCCGGAATTTGAAGTACGACGGCAATCTCTTTGATCTTCATAGGTACGTACAGATCATCGTTGATAAAATCAAAAAGTACCTTTTTGCGTTTTTCAAATTGACGGCTTTCCTCTTTTGATTTTGAAGGATTTTTTCTGTCATTCACTTTGACGCGATCATCATGTATTCTTCTTTTTTCTCTCTGTTACCGTGTGTTTTCCGCATTTTACCCTCCGCACTAAAATAATCGCCGAAAGTACCAAAAGGCACATTCCCGATTGTAAACAGCCGCCAGATTCTCAGACGTCTCCGAGCTCCGGCTCTTCGCCGTTACAAAGCAAAAGCACCCTATATTCGTATAGAGTGCTCATAATCATTATTATCTTCTGCTGTCTTTTTATACTATCCTTTTAGTTAAAGATATTGAGATTCAGTACAACTGCCAATACAATAAACAGAACCGCAATAACTCTTGTAGCCTTTACAAGCGCGCCTTCCATCGAACGTCCTTTATTATGTCCCCAATATGTATCTGCAGCTCCGCTGATCGTTCCAAGACCTGCGGATTTACCCTCCTGTAAAAGAATAATACAAGCTAATGCGATGCAATCTATAACAAAAATAATCGTCAATACTGTTTTTAAAATATCCATTTCTTCTACCTCCTGAAATAAACCAAAATTATTCTATCACAATTACAGCTTATTTGCAAGACATTTCATCCATTGTTTTCTCAAACCTTGTTTTCTCAAATATTCATTCATTGTGTCACAAAATATATTATGTTACAATCATCTTAAAATTATAATTTTTTCAGATGTAACAGAGGTGTTTCGATGGATTATGCGATTATATTGATGATTTTAATTTTATCAAGAGTATTTCCGAGTTCTTAGCAAGTATTCTGATAATTATTTGTGCGGTTAAGTATCTGAAAAAACATTGACTGATGAAAATCAACAGGACAGCGGCTTTTTCTGCCGCTGTCCTGTCATTTAAAAACGATCTTTTAACTGCCTTTCAATCGTCTTTTATCTTGTGTATATTTTACTCTTCTGCTTTGTACACATCTACAAGTTTTTTCAGATAAGCATATCTTTCCATAGCTTCCTGCTCATTGATTGCGAACAGTTTTTCTGCTTTTTCCGGATTTGCTCTCTTAAGTGCATTGTAACGTACTTCTCCGTCGAGGAATGCCTGATAATCTTCTTTCTTCGGCTCTTTACTGTCGAGGAAGAATTTATCTCCTTCTGCTCCCGGATTGAAGCGGAAGTTATTCCAGTATCCACATTCTACCGCAAGCTGCTCCTCTGTCTGAGCTTTGCTCATACCTTTCTTGATTCCGTGGTTGATACACGGTGCATAAGCGATAATAAGTGACGGTCCCGGATAAGCCTCTGCCTCTGTAATCGCTTTCACTGTCTGGTTGAAGTCAGCTCCCATAGCAATCTGCGCTACATATACATAGCCGTAGCTCATTGCCATTCCCGCAAGGTCTTTCTTCTTCGTCTCTTTACCGCCTGCTGCGAACTGTGCTGTAGCTCCTGTCTTTGTTGCTTTTGATGACTGTCCGCCTGTATTGGAGTAAACCTCTGTATCAAATACCATGATGTTGATATCTTTACCGCTTGCAAGAACATGGTCAACACCGCCGTATCCGATATCGTAAGCCCATCCGTCTCCTCCGAATACCCACTGGGATTTCTTAGCGAGGAAATCTTTATTTTTCAGAAGTTCCGCTTTCTCTGCGCGGTCGCATCCGCAAGCTTCAAGAGCCGCCACAAGTTTATCTGTAGCTGTTCCGTTTGTCGCTCCGCATGTATATGTGTCAAGGTATTCCTGTGCAGCAGCCTTAACATCTTCATTTTCCGCATCTGCGGCAAGTTTCTCTACAAGACCTTTCAGTCTGTTTCTGATCGTATTCTGTGCAAGAAGCATACCATATCCGAACTCAGCGTTGTCTTCAAACAATGAGTTGCTCCATGCCGGTATCCCTTTTCCTTCCGGTGTTACCGTATATGGTGTGGACGGAGAAGAGTTGCCCCAGATAGAAGAACATCCTGTAGCATTCGCAATATACATTCTTTCTCCGAAAAGCTGTGTGATCAGTTTTGCGTACGGTGTCTCTCCACATCCCGCACAAGCTCCCGAGAACTCAAGAAGCGGCTGTTTGAACTGGCTTCCTTTTACTGTCGTCTCTTTGTATTTAGCGACAACTTCCGGTTTCACCGGAATCTCTTCCGTAATCGAAGAATGTCTGTTTGCCTGCATTCTCTTCCATGTTGCCCATAACAAGAGCTTTCTCACCCTTCTTGCCCGGGCAGACATTTGCACAGGAACCACATCCGGTACAGTCATAAGCGGATACTGTGATAGCGAACTTCATATCCGGCATACCGATCATCGGAATAGACTGCATTCCTTCCGGAGCATTAGCAGCTTCTTCTTCTGTCAGAGCTACCGGACGGATAACAGCATGAGGACATACATATGCACAGCGGTTACACTGGATACAGTTGTCCGGCTGCCAGATCGGAATGTCTACCGCGATACCACGTTTCTCGTATGCGGAAGATCCTGACGGAGTTGATCCGTCTGCATAATCTGTAAATGCAGATACCGGGAGGGAATTTCCTTCCTGAGCATTTACTTTTGTCTGAATATTTTAACGAAATCGATTACATCTTTTCTTCCGTTCTCGTCAATGTGCGGTACTGCAAGGCCTTCGTCTGCCGCATCTTTCCAGCTTTCCGGAACTTCGATCTCTACGACCTGTTTTGCTCCTGCATCGATCGCATCATAGTTCATCTGAACGATCTTATCGCCTTTTCTGCCGTATGTAGCTTTCGCTGCGGCTTTCATCAGGCTGATCGCTTCCTCTTCCGGAATGATCTCCGCAAGTTTAAAGAACGCAGACTGGAGCACTGTATTGATACGTCCGCCAAGTCCGATCTCTTTACCGATCTTAATTCCGTCGATCGTATAGAACTTAATGTTATGGTTTGCGATATAAGCTTTTACCTGTCCCGAAGATGTTTCTCAAGACCTTCCATATCCCACGGACAGTTCAAAAGGAATGTTCCGCCGTCAACAAGCTCCTGTACCATGTTATACTTGTCCACATAAGACGGGTTATGACATGCTACAAAGTTTGCCTGATGGATCAGGTATGTCGATTTGATCGGTGATTTTCCGAAACGCAGGTGAGACATTGTAACACCGCCTGATTTCTTAGAATCATAGTCAAAATATGCCTGAGCATACATATCTGTATTATCACCGATGATCTTGATAGAGTTTTTGTTTGCTCCGACTGTACCGTCAGCTCCGAGACCCCAGAACTTACAGTTGATCGTTCCTTCCGGTGTTGTAACGAGCGGCTCGTCTGCTTTCAGGGAAAGATTTGTCACATCGTCAACGATACCGAGAGTGAATTTTGCTTTTTCATCGTTATGATATACTGCAACGATCTGCGCCGGTGTCGTATCTTTAGAACCGAGTCCGTAGCGTCCTGTGTAAATCGGAACTGCGTCGAACTTAGATCCTTTCAACGCCGCAACAACATCCAGGTAAAGCGGCTCACCGAGAGCTCCCGGCTCTTTTGTTCTGTCAAGAACGGAAATCTTCTTAACAGAATCCGGAATCGCATCGATCAACGCCTCTGCGCTGAACGGTCTGTAAAGACGAACTTTTACAACGCCGACTTTTTCTCCTGCCGCTGTCAGGTAATCGATCGTTTCTTCAATCGTATCACATACGGAACCCATTGCAACGATCACATGTTCCGCATCTTCTGCTCCGTAGTAATTGAACAGTTTGTAGTTCGTTCCGAGCTTTTCGTTTACTTTGTCCATATAGTTCTGAACGATTCCCGGAAGGGCGTCATAATACGGGTTGCACGCTTCTCTTGCCTGGAAGAAGATGTCAGGATTCTGAGCGGAACCTCTAAGGCACGGATGATTCGGATTCAATGCATGAGCACGGAACTCATCGATCGCATCCATGTTCACCATATCTTTCAGATCTTCATAATCCCATGTCTCAATCTTCTGAATCTCATGAGATGTACGGAATCCGTCAAAGAAGTTAATAAACGGAAGTTTTCCTTCAAGCGCTGCGCAATGAGCAACCGGTGTCAGGTCCATAACTTCCTGTACGCTTGATTCACAAAGCATAGCCGCTCCTGTCTGACGACATGCATAAACGTCGGAATGATCTCCGAAGATAGACAAAGCATGACTTGCAAGCGCACGGGCAGATACGTTAAATACGCCCGGAAGCTGCTCGCCTGCCACTTTATATAAATTCGGAATCATCAAAAGTAATCCCTGAGATGCCGTAAATGTCGTTGTCAGAGCTCCTGCTGCCAAAGATCCGTGAACAGCTCCTGCCGCTCCTGCCTCTGACTGCATCTCTGTAACTTCTACAGTCGTTCCGAAGATGTTCTCTCTGCCTTCTGTCGCCCATTCGTCAACGTGCTCCGGCATAACGGATGACGGTGTGATCGGGTAGATTGCCGCGACTTCTGTATACGCATACGATACGTGAGCGGCTGCCTGATTGCCATCCATAGTCTTCATTTTTCTTGCCATTTTTTTTGCTCCTCCTTAAGTTTTACATTGAATAAAATAAATTTCTCACATGTGTCCTCATTATATCTCCAAACTTGTCAAAAGTCTATAGAGGGCAGTTTGTTTTTTGTTTATTTTTAGCAACAGTTCAGCCATACAGATGTACGGGAAGCACAAAACATGCCTGCATGTTTTTGCAAGCGGACATCTGTATGTGCTAAGCGCCCGGTTATGAGTAAAACAGTGGCATCAGCCACAATAAGCACGCAGTGCGGTTTTACGAATGGCGCGAGCTGAACTGTTTCTATTTTTAAGCACATGTGACATGAACTGCCTTAACTGTTCTTATGTTTTTTTCGCAGATAAAGCATTGCTGCCCCCGTGCCGACTACGATCGCACCTGCAAGAAGCTGGGAGACGGCAATCCCGACCCCGGGAAGAAGAAGCTGGTCTGTTCGTAATCCTTCGATCCAGAATCTTCCCAGTCCGTATCCGAACAGATACATCAAAAACAGCTCGCCCTCATACTTTTTATGCTTACGATAAGCAAATAGGATAATGAGCAGTACCATACACCAAAGCGATTCATACAAAAAAGTCGGATGCACCTGAATATAACTGACTCCGTCTATCCTCTCTATATGCCGGCGCATCTGCTCCGTCACATCGGAAGAGCGCACTGCATCTAATGGCAGGCGCATCGCAAACAGACTGTCCGTATATCCCCCAAACGCTTCCCTGTTAAAAAAGTTTCCCCATCTTCCAAGCATCTGCCCGTTTAATAACGCCATAGCGATCGTATCGAAAATCTGAGGAGCAGATAAATGCTTTACTTTCGCAAGCACCAGAACGCTGATCACAGCTGCGATCACCCCTCCGTAAATCGCAAGTCCGCCTTCTCTCAGATTAAAAATATCGAGCAAATTATCTTTATACATATCCCACGAAAAGATTACATAATAAAGTCTTGCCCCGACAATTCCCGCAATGACGCCGATAATCCCCATATCAAGATAATTTTCCGGATTCTGACCTGTCCGTTTCGCTTCACGGGCAGCAATCCAAAAAACCAAGCAAAATTGCCGTTCCGATAATGATTCCGTAATACGCTATCTCTATTCCGAATAAATCGATGCTCTTTCCGACATTTTTAAGATAAATTCCCAAATTAGGAAAACTGATCTCTGTATGCATAGATCATTCCGCTCCTTTTCATTTTTTATTTGACAGAACAAACATATGCCCTGTATCCCCTCTAAAATTTTCTATTTACACAAAGGCAGGTCTTTCATGTAAGTAAAAACGGATACAGACCGGCAAAGAAGTGTATCTGCACGGTTCCATGCCGTCCGTATCCATCGCTGCATATTCTTATACGTTGAATCTAAACAGCATAATATCGCCGTCCTGCACAACATATTCTTTTCCTTCCAGCCTTACAAGACCTTTTTTTTCGCTGCCGCATGTGTTCCACATGCCATAAGGTCATCATAGCTGACAACTTCCGCACGGATAAATCCGCGTTCAAAATCCGTATGGATCTTTCCTGCCGCCTGCGGCGCTTTCGTTCCTCTCTTGATCGTCCATGCACGGACTTCCGGTTCTCCCGCCGTCAGGTAACTGATCAGACCGAGAAGATGATAACTTGCGCGGATCAATTTTTCAAGACCCGACTCTTTCAATCCCAGTTCCTCAAGGAACATCGCCTTTTCGTCATCATCAAGCTGGGAAATCTCTTCTTCTATCTCCGCACATACAACGAACACTTCACAGTCCTCGCTTGCCGCATACTCACAAACCGCCTTTACTCCTTCATTGTTCGCACCATCGTCCGCAAGGTCGTCTTCAGATACATTTGCCGCAAAAATAACAGGTTTTGCAGTCAGAAGATTATAACTTGCAAGCCACTCCTGCTCGTCCTCGTCATCTGTCACAAAGCTTTTCGCCATTTTATTGTCTTCCAGATGCGCTTTCACACGATTTAAAAGATCCAGCTCTTTTGCAGCCGCCTTGTCATTGCGGGAAAGCTTAACCGTTTTCGCAATACGCCGCTCCAGAATCTCCAGGTCCGAAAAGATCAGCTCAAGATTGATCGTCTCAATGTCTCTGATCGGATCGATGCTTCCGTCCACATGAACGATATTTGTATTTTCAAAACAGCGGACAACATGAACGATCGCGTCCACTTCCCTTATATTTGCAAGAAACTGGTTGCCGAGACCTTCGCCTTTTGACGCGCCCTTTACCAACCCCGCAATATCAACGAACTCGATCGCCGCAGGAATAATTTTTTCGTATGATACATCTCTCCGAGTACATCGAGACGCTTGTCCGGAACTGTTACGACTCCTACGTTCGGGTCAATCGTACAGAACGGATAATTGGCAGATTCCGCCCCTGCTTTTGTCAATGAATTAAACAATGTACTTTTCCCTACGTTCGGCAAACCGACAATACCTAGTTTCATTTTTATCTTTACCTGTCTAAAAACCCTGCAATTTTGCGGGTTTTCGCCTTTCTCTATATTTTTAAGTATCAGAGTCTTAATGTCGTTCTATATAATACTATAATAAGGCTCATATGTCTACATCACAACTCTAAAGTATTATCTAAAAGTTTCCCGGGAAAAGCCATATTTCCCTTCACTGACTTAAAACGACAACAAAAGGCGGTATTTACCGCCTTTTGCTTCCGGATCAGCTCTGCTTATTATTTTGTATTTGTAATGGTATTTTTAGATCTGCGATATTTCAGTATTACAATGATTGCAGACAATGCAAGAACCATTCCTATTCCCGTTCCTATAACCGGGGCATGATCTCCCGTTTTCAGCGCATTTGTCTTACTTTCTTGATTGTTTAAATCTTCCGTATCGGCGCGCCGTGACCACTTCCGTTGTGATCGATATTATTATCGTGATTATTATCTGTGTTATCGTCATCCGAAGAATCAATATTTTGCGATATCAGTTTGTAAGCAGCAACTGTTCCTGACACTTCGCAGGATGCAAGCAGATAAGCATTTCCGTCTGCGCTTTCAGATGCGGAAATCATGCACAGTCCTTCCGGAGATACGTCGCCTGCTATATCTTTACTAAAATCTCGGGAGTTAATATAATTTGCGAAAAGAATCTTGTCAGGGTTTGTAATGTCATAAGCCATAACGCCTCCGATCCTCTCAAGACCGATAAACGCATAAGTTTTCTCTCCTACCGTTCCGATTGTTACGCTTTCTGCTTCTACGCCCTTTTTCCCTGAACGGTCATCTATTTCTGCGGAGTCATTGGAACAATTAAAGTACTGCGGGAAATATGCCGCTGTTTTTGCTTCTAACTCGTTTCCGCTCGTATACACTTCTTTCATTCCGGATCCATCTACACAATAAACAGTGAAGGAACGTCCTCCGAACAGGTAATCATATTCTGAATTTAAACCTTCATAATCGTTCTGATCGAAGAATACAACCTTTCCGGTTAGTCCACTGTTTTCAGCCGTAATTTTCCCGGAAGGTGATGTTTGCCCTTTCCCAAAATTACATTCTGCTTCATTAAGATATTCGTTCCACTCTCTGGAATCCCCCTCATTTGCAGTTACAATATAAGTTTTGCCGTTCGACTCAAACAGAGAAATTCCGTCCGGCATACGGATTCCGCGAAGCGACGGATAAGATACCGGCCTGTATGCCGCATCTTTTTATCAATATCGATCGGATATTTTTCGTAATCTTCATATCCTGCGGAACAGATATTTTCTATAGAAAGTGTTTGCAGATCTACGATGGCAATGGCGTTTGCTTCCTGAAGTGTAACATAGGCTGTTTTATCATTTGCTGCAATATACTCCGGTTCTAAATCAACAGACGGAGCCGTTCCTTTTTCAAAATCACTCCATTTTGTACAAGCTCCGCTCTTTTCGCTTCACTGTCAAAAACGGTAAAGTCAAGATGTGATACATTCTGATTTGTCAGATCAATTACAGTGACCGTTCCCTTAGGGTCAATACTTCCCGCTTCATAGCCGTTTCTTGGTTCGCCTTCATCTGCCGAAAGAATTTTTTTACTATCGGGTGTAAATGTCACCATATCCGGCTGTACACCTGCCTCATAAATCTGATCAAATGACAATGTCCCATCTGCGCCGCAAAGGAATACTGCGAGGCATCCGGCAACCGAATAATCAGATGACTGGATTGCCACTGCAAGCTTTTCTCCATTTGGAGAAACGGCAACAGAAGTCATATCACCGTAGGAGAAACCTTTGTAATTGTTCTCAACGATTTCTTTGATATTTATATTCTTTCCATCTAACAAAGCGATCTTATCAACTGCATTTTTATTTTTCATCGGAATTGCCGTTAAGTTCCCGGTTACACCATTCACAGCATACGCCCAGCCTGTAACTGTATTGTAATCTATAATTTCCATAACGCCGCCGTCCGGGTTTTGCATGCCGGAATTATATTGAGCAGTCTGTGTCATGGCAATAGAAGACTTTTTATTCTCTAATCCGTTTTTCAGCTCTCCGCCGTTCGCATTTTTGGTAACACTGAATGAATCAATTAATTTACTTTCCGGGGCATTGCTGTCTCCCGAAAGGTTATATACGTTGACAGAGATTTTATTATCCGCCACGTCAAAGACAGCGTAACTTGGACTGTACTCCTGGTTCCATTCCTGATTTCCAATTGGAAGATTTCCCGCCAAATATGCCTCAGAACCGGTTTGTCCGTTTGCCAGCACCGGATAATCTGCATTATTGGTCTTGTCTACTTTCTCAAAAGGAGTATAGTATTGCATGTCAGAACAGCAATTACCCGTCAGATAAATCACTCCGTCAGGATCATGGAAATCATCCAGTCTTTCTGCATTTCTCTGACCGTTTTTCAGCACATAGCTTCGAGAATACACATGATCGTGACCGCCTAATACAAAGTCAACGTCAAATTCATCCATCACCTGCTCAAATCCTGCATCTACATAGTTCTCAATATCCGAATCGGCAGCATGCTTTGCCACTGTCTGCGTAGATTTATGATGTGTAACAACTAACCATTGATACTGACCTGAATATTCTGCCGTCGCCGCATTTAAAGTTGTTCTGAAGTTAGAAACGATGGCTTCCGCTTCGAATTGTCCTTTGAAGCGCTTGGAACATTTACATTTCCCGCATTTTCATTATCGTTTCCGCCCGGATAAGCTCCTGTGTTTAATGTTACGAAGAGAACGTTATTATATAAATAGTAATAGTTTCCTTTTGTCTCCATTTCTCTTCGTTCCACAAAATCATATTGCCCGTCTTTATTCGGTGTAACACCATTTGACTCTGCAGATTGTGCGATTTCATCCGCAGTTGCCTGAATATAGTTGCCATGGCTTTGACTCGTTCCACTGTTCTGTCCGCGGAATGTTGTCTTTACCTGATTAAGAGACGCTGCGTTTCCATCTACACTCATTTCATTCGGAAGATTAAAATGATCATCAAACATGTAATGACGATCATGATTTCCTACTGCCGGGGCATACAGAAGAGATGTCATTTCTTCCGGAGCAAAAAATGCCGCATACTCACTGGATTTTCCCCAGCTTTGATCCTCCACCTGGTTTTCTTTAATCTGGGGATCGCTTGTAAAACCAAATCGAAATTCACCTGCATTTGGTGTTTCATAAGAATACTTCTTTGACCAAGTATTTCCATTATCATATGAAATCTGATAACTATATTCTGTGCCTTTTGAAAGTCCTGATACAGTAGCCTGACATACTATTTTCCCGGTATCTGTATATTTTCCTTCAACTACTTTTGTAGGGAATACCTTGATTTTGCATTTCGGCAAGCGCCCCTTGCATTGTATGATTTCGGATAAGTGATGTACCATAAGTTGAATTGTTTCTGACATGCCATGTGTAATGTAACCTATAGTATATTGTTTTCGACTTTCAATATCCGTAAAATAACATCCGTATCAGCATTTCCAGAAACTTTAATCTTATTATTGATAGGCTGTATCAGCTCATTTTTCACAACTCCCCCAGAAAGCGTAAAAGTGTGCGTTCTGATATATCCGTTATAGCTAATACTGGTGATAATAAGAGCCCTAGGAATTGCTATTCCAATCATTCGCTTCATCCGCTTTTTGTCCATATAAACCTCTCTACAAACTAATCAAATCATATTTTGTAGCTCGACAGACTGAGATTTACAATGCTACCCTTTTCCATTTTCTAATCTTAGTTCTAAAAGTTCCGAAAGGAGCAACAGTATTAATGTGAATAAACTTGTAAACTTCCCATATCGCTGTTTTTGTAGCATCATCAGCCCACTTTCTCATATGTGGTTGAAATAATTCTTCATCACTCATTGAATCAATCATTGTATGGATAGATGTAATATTTTCTTTTAGTCTATCTTTCAGTTCTGCTAACGATAAATATGAGTAAGTATCTGTAAACCATTGATATAATTCACCTAGTTGATTCCACTTAAACATATCCGATGGTGTTTTCACTTCAATTCCTTGTTTCTCATCGTCTTCCCATTTCAAAACTAATGTCGTCCATCCAACTTGATAAGCAAGATTTTCTGCTGGTGTTCTATCTACTTCGATTATTCTCTTATCTTTTAAAGATTCAGGAATATTATCAAATTCAGAAATATACTTTTCAAAACTTTTATTTATCTCATTTTTTAATTCTTCTTTGTCCTTGTATGTTCTCAAAATATCTACCCCACAACTTACAATTTTACTTAAACTTTTTTATCTTAACAACCTAAGATTGATCGATATACTTGTCCATCTTTTCATCTTAATCTTTCTTGATTTTAAATATCGAAACGAGAATTGCAATAAGAATTCCCACCCCTTGTATTTTTATTGCAATAGGTAAGAAATCCGATGCTAATATCAACGAAACATCAGATGTCGGAAAATATGTAATTATAAAGCTTATTATGATACAAATGATAATCGGTACAACAATGAATAACAATGCAACAATGCGCCATGCTTTATTGGACATTTTAATTACCTCCTCTCCTTTCCCTTAAAATGTATTGAAAATAAGAGCGAAATTTTTCATCTGTAAAATTCAATGTTTTCATCTCTCAAAATTCTAGTTGAATTTCTCTCAATCTCTATGTCCTATTAGCTTACAAATCATTCTTTTAATTCTTACAACAATTCCTCCAACTCCTCCCAGCCTTGATAATAAAATGCCGAGAGCAAAAAATATCACTATAACAGAACCATGTCCAAATAATTTTCTCCCATAGTCGATCTCCTTTACAGATTCTAATGTGTTTTTTCAGTATACTATAATTATAATCATTCTATCAGACAAAAGCTTTTTATTTCTACGGAATTTTCTGCAAAGCATATATCTACGTATTGTTAAACTGTATCATAGAATATAACTAAAAGGTAACCTGCCTCAGCAAGTTACCTTTTTTCAACGCCTTACAAAAAATTTTCTCTTTTCTCATAAAATCCTGATATGCTTTCTCATTTACTATACCGGGACTTTGAGAAAAACATCCGGGAATTAGTGGGGCACAAAGTGAACCATCTTTCAAAAACTTATCGAAATCTAATCTCTCGTCTCCATCAAGATCACCTTACCGTACACGAACGATATTTCCACTTCATCTTCAACAAATTCATTACTTACGCACAGGCTGTCGCTCGGCTTAAGGAAATGATTTGTCAGCGGATATTTTGCCCCTGTAATGTTGAACGCATCTACAGGCTGTTCTAATGGAAACAATGAAAAGTACGGTCCGAATGCCTCTTCTTTTTTCAATGTAACAGTTTTATCGAGAAGCCGTATCTTATTGTGAGCGTCCATAATGCAAGCGTCCGCTCCTGCTTCCAGCGCAATTTGTAAACATTGCACATTTGCCCACAGGTGATCGATCCGGTTGCCGGTTGCCCCCAGGATGACGATCTTTTGCGATTCAGACCAAGGCAAAGGCGCAAAGCGATCTCTGTGTCTGATGCATCTTTTACCGGATTAAATTCTCTCACGGGCACATCAAGTTCTTCTCTGTAATATTCAACGAGCTTCCTCGAACGCTGTCAAAATCTCCCACGATATAATCGGGTTTTATCTCGTTGTCATACAAAAACACAAGACCTCTGTCTACCCCGATAACAAATTCAGTTTCTTCGCTTTTTAAAATCGAGAGAGCAAAATCTTTTTCCACCATCCCGCCGCTCACGATCACAGTCTGCTTACTCATGACGTTTCAATATCTCCATAAATCTCTTTGTATTTTCTGTAATATTGCCTTTGAAAACTCCCGAACCGGAAACAATAATATTCGCTCCCGCATCCAATACCGCTTCCACATTTTCACAATAAATTCCGCCGTCAACTTCGATATCCGTCTTAAGACCTCTCTCGTCAAGCAGGGTGCGAAGTTCTTTTATCTTGTCAAGCGATTCCGGAATGAACGCCTGTCCGCCGAATCCCGGCTCAACGCTCATGATGAGAAACATATCCGCAAGCTCCAGATACGGGATCAATTCTTTCACAGGAGTTGCCGGTTTGATCGTGATGCCTGCTTTCACTCCGCTTGCCTTTATTTCATCCACTGTCGCCTTTACATCTTCACACGCCTCTAAGTGAACAGTAATGATATCCGCTCCGCATTTTGCGAACTCTTTCACATACCTGATCGGCTCAGTCACCATAAGATGTACGTCAAGCGCCTGTTTTACCGCGCCTTTTAACGCGGACAATACCGGCATGCCAAACGAAATGCTCGGTACGAAAATTCCGTCCATCACATCAAAATGTATATATTTTGCGCCTGCTTTTTTCTGTCTGTTCGATCTGTTCTCCCAGAATTTTAAAATCAGCCGAAAGAATCGACGGGGCAAGAATATTTTCCATCTTCAATATCTCCTTTTTTCCTGTAATTCACGGTACATCGCAACATAATCGTTGTACCGGATCTCATGTATCTTTCCTTCTTCTGCCGCCTGCTTCACCGCACAGTCCGGCTCATGCACATGATCGCACCCCGAAAAACGGCACAATCCTTCATACGGACCGAATTCCGGGAAATAATATTTTAATTGTTCTTTTTCAAAATCATTGACATAAAGGGAACTAAATCCGGAGTATCTACAATATATGAGCCGCAGTCTTCCACCTTTTCATCTTCTTCCAAAACTAAAAGTTCGGAATGTCTCGTCGTATGCTTTCCTCTGTCGATCTTCCTGCTGATACTCCCTGTTTCCATCATTACTTCCGACTGCAGAAGATTGATAAGCGACGACTTCCCTACACCCGACGGGCCTGCAAGAACAGTCGTTTTCCCCGTGCAGAATCTTTTTCACTTCTTCGATCTTCCATCCTTCTTTCGCACTCGTAAAAAAGACCGATACCCGCATGATCTGTATATTTCTTCCATCTTGGAAATATCGCTTTCTTTTGCAATGTCAGATTTGTTAAAACATAAGATTACCGGGATCTTCTTTTGCTCCATCATCACAAGAAAACGATCAAGAAGATTAAAATGAGGTTTAGGCTTCGTCACCGCAAATACAACGAGCGCCTGATCGATATTCGCCACCGCCGGACGGATCAGTTCGTTCTTTCTCGTAAGGATTTCCCTGATATTTCCCTTTTTTTCCTCTTCATCTAAAACTTCTATCTCTACATTATCTCCTACAAGAGGCTTCACACCGTCTTTTCGGAAGATCCCTTTTGCTTTACATTCATAAACACCGGATTCTACTACATGAACGTAGTAGAATCCGGCAATCCCTTTTACAATTTTACCTTGCATATTTTATAAATTCCCTGTCGGTACCGCCTATTCATTGTCTCCGCCGTTTTCCGGATCGGTCTGTCCTGACGATGATCCTTTGCTGACAAAATAATATACTTGTGTCCCTTTTTCCACTTTTGTACCTGCCGACGGAGTCACACTGTAAATCGTTCCGACCGGAGTATCACTGTAGTCTTCACCGCCGTATACCGGAACAAACCCTGCCTCAGTCAGCACTTTAACCGCCGTGTTTTTCTCCATTCCGATCACATCACTCGGAATAGTAGACCATTCTGTTTTGATCCAAGCGTTACCGTATATTTTATTGTTGTGCCTTTCTTTACTTTAGTTCCCGCTTCTGTTTCCTGTGTGACAACCGTTCCTGCCGTTCCGCCGGCATATTCTTCCTTAGGACTTCCTTTCAGTCCAAGTTCTTCTAAGGCGGCGGCAGCCTGATCCGCCGTCATATTCAGAAGCGACGGCACTTCTACTTTATCTTTTCGGGATCTTTTCCTTTACTGATAATAAGCTGAACGCTTGTGCCCTCGTCTACCTGCTCTCCCGAACCTGGAGTAGAGCTGACTACATTTCCCATCTCGATCGTATCATCATAAACTGCCTCGCCTTTTTGTCACTTTCAGACCGGCATCCTGAAGCATTCTCTCTGCTTCCGCCTCCGATCTGTTCACAACATTCGGCACAGTTACTTTTTTCGCAGCTTCTCCGCTGCTGATCACAACCGTAACCGTAGAATTTTTCTTTACTTTCTTTCCTTTTCCCGGATTCTGGCTCTTAATCTCGCCTTTTTCGTATTCATTGGAAGCTTCTTCTTTATCCGCTTTTTTAATACCGAGATCTTTTTTCTTAAGTTCTGCCTGTGCGTCTTCAAATGTCATTCCGCGCACATCCGGTACTGTTACCATCTTTTCTGTCTTTGAAGAAAGACCGGCTCCTTTTGAAAAATCCGCCGCATTTCCGACAAGAAACAGAATCAGCAGCGCGATCACGACTCCCGACACGATCATCAGTATTTTCATGATCCGCTTCGTATCGGGGATTTACATCATTCTTCTTCCGCCTGTCTTTTTGACTGCGCCTTCTGTTATCATAATCATTATCGTCGTCGTAGTCATAATCGTCGTCATCATCGTACTCATCATCGTCATCGTACTCATCATCATCATAACGACTGCCCTGAATCCGTTCCAGTTCTTCTGTCGACATAACCATCGTGCGGTCTGTCTCCGCTCCTGTTCCCGCTCCCAAAACAACAAAATCGCCGTCCGGCTCTACAAGCGATCTTTTCAGATCCATAAGAAGAGACGCACAGTCCGGATAACGGCGTCCCGGATTTTTCTGTGTACACTTCATGATAATGCACTCAAGACTGTACGGGATATTCGGAACTTCTTCTGCCGGAGACGTAATCTCTTCCTGGAGATGCTTCAACGCGACCGACACCGTGGAATCTCCGTCGAACGGTACGTGCCCGGTGATCATCTCGTACATCGTAATACCGATGGAATAAAGATCGCTCTTCTGATCTACGACTCCGCCCCTCGCCTGCTCCGGAGATGTGTAATGAACCGATCCCATAACGCTTGTGCTGATCGTCTGTGTAGACGTGGTCGCACGGGCAATGCCGAAATCCGTCACTTTTACTTTTCCGTCTTTTGAAATGATAATATTCTGAGGCTTAATATCTCTGTGGATAATATGATGATTGTGCGCCGCCTGAAGCCCTGTCACCATCTGAATGGAAATACTGATCGTCTCTTTTGCCGAAAGTCTTCCCTTTTTCTTTATATAATCTTTCAGAGTGATCCCTTCGACAAGCTCCATTACCATATAGTACAGACCTCTGTCCTGACCGACGTCATACACATTGACAACGTTCGGATGCATCAGTCCTGCCGCAGCCTGCGCCTCACTCAAAAATTTCTTTATAAATACCTGATCCGAACGATAATCGCTTTTTAATACTTTGATCGCGACATAGCGGTTTAATTTACGATCCTTTCCCTTGTAAACATCCGCCATACCACCCGATCCGATCCGTCCGAGTATCTCATATCTTTTTCCTAAGCAAACTCCCTCTTTAATCATAATACACTCACCTCATCTGCAAACGGTTCTATAAGGACAACCCCTATATTATCTGTACCGCCGTTTTCTTTTGCCGCTTCTATAAGAGCCTGACCGGACTCTACGATATCTCTTCCTCCCTGAACAATATGAAAAAGTTCCTCATCTTCTACCATATTGCTCAAACCGTCCGTACACATCAATCTGATGTCTCCCCTTTTCAGACGGTGCTCGTAAAAGTCTACCTCTACATCCGCTTTCGCGCCGATCGCTCTCGTAATAATATTTTTATCCGGATGATGTTTTGCTTCTTCCGGTTTTATCCCGCCAAGCCTTACCATCTCTTCTACCAGGGAATGATCTTTCGTAAGCTGCTGAATGCCCTGATTGATCAAATACAAACGGCTGTCTCCTACATTCGCGAAATACATCATCTGATTTGAGATCGTCGCCGCAACAACCGTCGTTCCCATTCCTTTGAGATGTTCGTCTCTTGAAGCTTCTTTTATGATCTCCCTGTTTGCCGTTTTTATAGCGCCTACAAGACATCTTTCAATATCTTCGCCTTCGCTTAGCGCCAATTCCCTGTTGAGCACTTCAACCGTATACTTGGAAGCATAATCTCCCGCCTGGTGACCTCCCATACCGTCTGCCACCACAAAGAGGTTCTGAAGAATTCCGAGAGGTCTGTCAGTCACATAAACATAATCCTGATTTACTTGTCTTACCATTCCTACATCTGTTATCGAAAATGTTCTCATATGCTTCTCCTTAATTCTCATTCATTGTCTCTTCCTCGTAGCGCCGTCTAAGCTGACCGCACGCCCCGTCGATATCCGAGCCCATTTCTCTTCTTATAGTAACATTAATTCCGCTTTTTTCAAGTTTATTTTGAAATTCAAAGCACTTTTGCGGCTTGGACGCTGAAAAGAACGCTCCTTTACCGGATTTACCGGAATCAGGTTCAGATGACAGTTACGCGGCGCGAGAAGCTCGGAAAGCTCCTTTGCATCCTCGTCCGTATCGTTCACCTCATGTACAAGACTATACTCAAACGTCACTCTGCGTCCTGTCTTTTTAAAATAAGTATCGCAGGCGGAAAGTACCTCGCCTAATTCGTACTTATTTGCGACAGGCATCAGTTTCCTTCTCTTTTCCTGCGTAGATCCGTGAAGAGAAAGCGCCAGTGTGATCTGCAGACGTTCCTCTGCCAGTTCCAGTATTTTCGGTACGATCCCGCATGTAGAAACAGTCACGTTCCGCTGACTGATATTCAGTCCGTGTTCATCTGTCAGTATGTGAATGAATTTCAGAAAATTATTATAATTATCAAGCGGCTCTCCTGTTCCCATGATAACGACGTTGGAAACCCTCTCTCCGATAATTTTCTGGATCTGGTAGATCTGACCGAGCATTTCGGATGCAGACAGATTCCGTTTTAATCCCCCGATCGTCGAAGCGCAGAATACACATCCCATGCGGCATCCCGCCTGCGAGGAAATACATACCGAATTACCGTGCTTATACCGCATAAGAACGCTTTCCACCATGTTTCCGTCATACAGACGGAACAAAAACTTGTTCGTTCCGTCCAGTTTCGACTGCTGCCGCTCTGCCATCTGTACCGGAAAGATATCATATTCTTCCGCAAGCTTTTCCCGAAGTTTCACAGACAGGTTCGTCATCTCGTCGAAACGATCTGCAAGCTTCACATGCAGCCATTCATACATCTGTTTTGCCCGAAACGGTTTTTCTCCGAGACGTTCCAGCTCTTTTTGTAATTCTTCATATTCATATGCCCGAATATCTTTCTTCATTCTCATACTTTCCTTTTTCATTTTTCGTATCCTGCCATTTCACCCTTTTGCGCGTCCTGCCATTTCATCCTTTTTCGGCGTTCCGGCATTTTCAGACTTCTTTTTTCCGCAATCGCGCAATAAAAAATCCGTCGCTTTTATGAACTCCCGGAAGAAGCTGGATACAGCCGTTCTCTGTCACGCTTTCCCTCAATTCAAGGCAAAGATCTTCCCTTATATCGTCTGCGTAAAATTCAGGAAATTCTTTCAAAAACCAATGTACGTTTTCGATATTTTCTTTCGGGTTCACAGTACACGTACTGTACAGAGTTCTCCTCCCGGCTTCACATAAGAAGCCGCGCAGGAAAGGATTTTTCGCTGAAGCTTTACGAGACTTACGATTCCTTCCGGCGACGCTTTATATTTCAGATCTGTTTTCTTCCCAAGCACTCCCAGACCGGAACAAGGCAGATCGGCGATCACAATATCCGCTTTACCCGCTGATTTTTCATCATACACAGACGCATCCTGACAAACCGCAGTTACATTGCAAAGTCCCATACGTTCTATATTTTCCTCGATCAAAGACACTTTATATTCTGTCAGATCACGGGCTTCCACATGACCGGAACATCCGGCTTGACCTTCCATCAAAATGCGTTCCGCCACATCAAGCGCCTTTCCGCCCGGCGCCGCACACAGATCGATCACCTGCGCTCCCGCCTGCACATGCGCCAGTTCTCCTACAAGCATCGAACTGATATCCTGCACGACGAACAGACCTTCCCGAAATGTTTCCAGAGACTCTAAATAATCATATTTTGAAATGAGAAGCGCATCCTTTAAATACGGATGATTTTCCACTAAAACATGTTCTTCCTCAAGCCGCTTTTTTCAGCTGCTCCGTCGTAATCCGGCTTCTGCAGCATCTGATCGTTGTCGGCTTTTCTGTCTGGAAATCTTTCAGCATCGTTTCGATCAAAGAAAGATCATACGTTTCTTTCCATAATCGGATGATCCATTCCGGACAGGAATATCGTACCGAAAGCCGTTTGATCGGATCTGACGGATACTCCACCTCATCGATTCCTTTGACAACACTTCTCAGCACGCCGTTGACATAGCCTCTCAGACCGGAAAACCCTTTCTTCACTGCCAGTTTTACCGATTCACTGCAAACTGCATGATCGGGAATACTATCCATATATTTTATCTGATAGACCGCGCTTCTTAAAATTGCCCGAATTAACGGCTTCATCTTTTTTACTTTTTACTTTGGAGAAACAATCCAGAATATAATCGATCTCTGTCATATGTTCCAGCGTTCCTTCCGTAACGCGGGTGATAAATGCTCTTTCCCTTTTCTCAAGATATTGATATTTTGTCAAAACTTCTCTTAATACAATATGACTGTATCTGCCGTTTTCCGTTACTTCCATAAGGATTGCGGCTACGATTTCTCTTTCATTGATCGCCTTTGCCATTATTCTCTCCCAAACACCATTCCTTCTTCCACTTTATATCCGCGCAGAAACGAGCCTGTATCCATTCGTTTCTTGCCGGGCATCTGTACTTCTAAAATACGAAGCACGCCGTCTCCCGTCTGTATGCAAAACGAATCTTTTGCTACGGACACTACCGTTCCCGGCATGGCGTTCTTCCCGGTTTTCTGCGCTGTATGTTCCTCGCTTCCCAGTTCGGTTTGCTCTGCACATTCTTCCTGTGGCTTTGCCAACGCTTTCCATATCTTCATCACTTTTCCGTCCCGGTGTGTATATGCGCTTGGCCATGAATTCAATCCACGCACGAGACGCTCGATCTGCACTGCCGATTTCGCCCAGTCGATATTGCCAAGATCTTTCGTGAGCATTTTCGCATAAGCAGTCGGGCTTTCCGGCTGCTTTTCAAACACTGCTGTTTTATTTTCTATTGCATGCAATGTTTTTACGCAGAGAGCGGCGCCTGCTTCTGCCAGTTTGTCATGAAGCGACTCTCCTGTCTCGTCTTCTGCGATCGGGATCTCGGTCTTTAAAATCATATCTCCTGTATCAAGTCCTTCATCCATCTGCATCGTTGTAACGCCCGTCACGCTCTCTCCTTCTATGATCGCCCACTGGATCGGTGCAGCCCCACGATATTTCGGAAGAAGAGATGCATGGACATTAATACATCCGTAAGGCGTCATCTCAAGAATCTCCTTCGGAAGGATCTGACCGAAAGCAACAACGACCATCACGTCGGCATTGTATTTTCTCAATTCTTCCACACACTCAGGATCGCGCACTCTTTTCGGCTGATACACCAAAATCCCATGCTTAACCGCCGCTTCCTTTACAGGCGTAAACTGCATTTCTTTTCCTCTGCCTTTTGGCTTATCAGGCTGTGTGACGGCGAGACACACATCATGCCCCGCTTCCACAAGCGCTTCCAGTGTTCCGACTGAAAAATCGGGTGTTCCCATAAATATGATTCTCATTCTTCCCCTCCTTGCGCATCGTCTTGATCTTCTTCATCATAAGACACTTCATGAAGTCCGTCTTCTGCCAGTTCAACATACAGGTTTCCGTCCAAATGATCAAGTTCATGACAAAACGCCCTTGCAAGCAAGCCTTCGCCTTCCATTTCGAACTCGTTCATATTTTCATCAAACGCCCGCACTTTTACACGGTCCGGTCTTGTAACGATTCCGAATTTTCCCGGTACGCTTAGACATCCTTCTTCTCCTGTCTGTTCGCCTGAAGATTCGATGATCTGCGGATTGATCAAAACAATCGGACCTTCCCCCACATCGATCACTACGATTCTTTTCAAAACGCCGACCTGCGGAGCCGCAAGACCGACACCGTTGCTTTCATACATTGTCTCAAGCATATCTCCGATCAGTATTTTCGTGCGAAGCGTCATCTTCGGCACTGCTTTACACTGTTTTTCTAATATATCGTCTCCTATTTCTCTAATTACTCTGATTGCCATTTTTCTCCTTCTTTCTATCCGCTACATCGGATTAAAATCAAATTGTATTCTCATTTTATCAAATCCCGAATTAATCTCAATATATTTTTCCGTCCGGTCTTTCAGCACGACAAGATCATGATAGTCCGCGGTTTTTACATAGATCACTTTCCGATAAACATCGTTGATCTTTTTCGATCCCCGGACTTGCCGGGCCGATCACGGACGCTTCGATATCCTTCTTCGCTTTTATCATATATTCTTTCAAATAACGGCAGCCTGTTTCCAATAACGCCTCATCGGCGCTTGATATAAACACTGCCAGAAGATTTTCTGCCGGGGGATACCCCATCATCGTTCTGTATCGGATCTCTTCCTCATAGAACGCCTCATAATCCTGCGCCGCAGACGTTGCGATCGCATAATGATCGGGACTGTATGTCTGAATCACCGCTTCTCCTTTTTTATCTCCGCGCCCCGCTCTTCCGACCGCCTGAGTCAAAAGCTGGAACGTTCTCTCGCCCGATCTGTAATCATCTGTATACAACGACATATCCGCAGCCAGAATTCCGACTAATGTTACATTTGGGAAATCATGACCTTTTACGATCATCTGCGTACCGACAAGTACGTCCGCCTCTTCATTTGCAAATGCAGACAGTATTTTCTCATGGGAATCTTTCTGTCGTGTCGTATCCATATCCATCCGCAGCACTCTTGCCTGCGGAAATACCGTCTTCACAATCTCTTCGATCTGCTGTGTTCCCGCCCTGAATTCTCCGATATGGTCCGAGCCGCATTCAGGACATATTTTCACATGCGTCTGTTCGTATCCGCAGTAATGACATCTCATCTTTCCGTCCCGATGGACCGAAAGCGACACATCGCAATGCGGACACTTTATAACATGCCCGCATTCCCGGCACGAAACAAACCCGGAATACCCTCTCCGGTTCAAAAAAAGCATCGTCTGTTCTTTCTTTTCAAGCCGCTCTTTCATCAGTCTTTGCAGTTGTTCGCTGAGTATCGAACGATTTCCGTTCTTCAATTCTTTCCGCATATCCACCGTATAAACCTCTGCCGGATCCTGCATTTTAGAACGGTTCTTCATTTCCATCAGAACATACTCGCCGTTTTTTGCCCGATACATGGCTTCCATCGACGGAGTCGCGCTTCCCAGAACAACGCTCGCGCCTTCTGTCTGCGCTCTTCTTAGCGCCGTTTCCCGCGCGTGATACCTCGGCGTCTGTTCACTTTTATAAGTCGGCTCATGTTCTTCATCGATCACGATCAGTCCCAGATTCGGAAAAGGAGTAAAAAGCGCCGATCTCGGTCCGATCATCACATCCACTTCCCCGGCTTTCGCCCTCATCATCTGATCGTATCGTTCTCCTGCGGACAGCCGGGAATTCATAACAGATACCCGGTCTTTAAATCTTCTGTAAAATCTCATCACAGTCTGGTAAGTTAACGCGATCTCGGGAATCAGAACGATTGCCTGCTTCCCCTTATCTACAACAGACTGTATCATTTCCATATAAACTTCTGTTTTTCCGCTGCCCGTAACTCCATGGAGCAAATATGTTTTTCGGATTCCGTTTTCATAATCCTTACAGAAACGCATAATCGCACGTTTCTGCTCCTGCGTATAAATAATCTCCTTCTTTTGAATATTTTCCGCATGAACCGGATTACGATACACCTGCTCTGATTCTACGGCGAGAACATGCTGTTCTTCCAACGCGCGTATCACCGTGGCAGTAATATTAAGCTTCTTTCTGACAAGTTCATAATCTAAAAGCGGATCGTCAAGAAGCGCCGCCATCAGACGCGCCCTCGCTTTCTGATTCTTTTCCAGATAATAATGAAGCTGTTTTCCCCGTCTCCCGGTCGATCAGCAGTCTGAGCCGCTTTTTTACCTTTATATTTTCTTTTTCTTTGATAGGAAGAACCGTTTTCAAAGACTGCAGCATCGTTCCGCCATAATTCGACTTCATCCATGCCGCCAGCGCGATCAGCTTCGTCTCGATTTCCACGCCGCTTCGCGATATATCAGCGATCTCTTTCACTTTTGAAATATCATAATCACATGTCTTTGACAATGCGGTTACATATCCTTTTGTCTTACGGTTTCCTTTTCCGAAAGGTACGACCACCGCCATCCCCGCTTCCACTTCATGTTCCAGCCGCTCGGGGATCCGGTATTGAAAGATCTTATCCAGTTTTTCATGTTGAATATCTATGATTACATCCGCAAACAATCTCTGTCCCCTTGTCTTTCCTAATTTTCCCTGATTTCCTCAAGTACCTCTGCGATCAGCGTTCTTTCATCCATCGGGTATTTGACTCCTTTGATCTCCTGATAATCTTCATGACCTTTTCCGGCCAATACGATCACATCTCCCGACTGACCATGTTCGATGGCATATTTGATCGCTTCTTTTCTGTCGCAGATCTCCACATATGCCCCGTCAGTCTTTGCGATTCCGACTTTGATATCATTGATAATCTCCTGTGGTTCTTCAAAACGCGGATTATCCGAAGTAATGATCGTAAGATCCGCCAGACGTCCCGACACTTCGCCCATCTCATATCTTCTGTCTTTTGAACGGTTTCCGCCACATCCGAACACACATACAAGACGTTTCGGTTCATATTCTTTCAGTGTTGTCAGCAGGCTCTCCAGACTCATCGCATTATGTGCATAATCGATCATCAGCGTAAAATCATCCGATACTTTTATCATCTCAATACGCCCTTTGACATGCGCTGTTTTAAGCGCTTCTGTTATTTTCTCAGACGGAACACCGAAATGACGGCACACCGCGATCGCAGTCAGCGAATTATACACGCTGAATTTTCCGGGGATATCGATCTCCACATCAAAATCAGCCTTCCCCGCCACATGATACGAAACGCCTAAATATCCCGGCTTCGATACGAGATTTACATTCTCCGCTCTCAGATCCGCTTTCGGAGAAAAACCGAAAGTTTCCACTTTACATGTCGCGCCGCGGAAAATATCTTCATAATAAGGATCGTCTATATTGGCAATGCCAAGTTTGCACTGTTGAAACAGCATTGCTTTGCACCGTTTATAATCTTCAAAGTCTTTATGTTCATTCGGACCGATATGATCTTTTCCGAGATTCGTAAAAATACCGATCTCAAACGGAATTCCCGCCGTTCTGTGAAGCATAAGTCCCTGAGAGGAAACTTCCATAACAACACTGTCGCAGCCTTCTTCAACCATCTGTGCAAAGTACTGCTGGATCGTAAACGATTCCGGCGTCGTATTTGCCGCAGGGATCTTCCGATCTCCGATGATCGCTTCGATCGTACCGATAAGTCCTACTTTATGTCCGACACCTTCTAAGATAGACCGGATCAGATATGTTGTCGTCGTCTTTCCTTTCGTTCCGGTAATTCCGATCACTTTCAGCTTCTCTGCCGGATATCCGAAATACGCCGCAGACATCAGCGCCAGCGCATATCTCGTATTTTCCGCTTTGATCACCGTCACCCCTTTCGGCGCCTCGATATCCCGTTCTGCTATAATCGCCGCCGCGCCTTTTTTTGCCACATCCGAAACATATTGATGCCCGTCAAAAACCGCTCCGCTGATACAGACAAAAACAGATCCGCTTTCTACTTTTCTCGAGTCATTGGCAAGCGTTGTCACTTCTGTTTCGACACTGCCTTGAACAACCTCATATTCTAACCGTTCTAATAATTTGCTTAATTTCATACTCAGCCCTCCCGATTTTATTTTCCTTTTGAAAATCGACCTTTTGACACCTTTATAGAATAACACAAGAAGCGTTTTGTTGCAAAACAAACGTTTTTACTATATAATTAACCGGTATGTATGCATTTTCGGTGACATCAGTCCCGCTTTGTCGTTCTCACACCGAAATGTATCTAAACTGTCTGCATTCGCAGTACGCGATCGTCAATCATATAAGCGATATTGACACAGCAAACATGACTTTAGGAAAGAGAGGGAAAACTATTGTTCACAGATTTTATTACAAACATGATCAACTCGCTGAGCGAGCTGCTCTACAGCCACATTTTGATCATACTGCTTCTCGGAGCGGGAATCTTCTTTACGATCAAAACAAAATTCGTACAGATCCGTATGTTTATCGAATCTCTCCGCGTTGTCGCACAGCCGGGCAGCGATAAGAACGGACTTTCTTCCTTTCAGGCTCTTATGGTATCAACCGCTTCCAGAGTCGGAACAGGAAACATCGCCGGAATCTCAACAGCGATCTGTCTTGGCGGATCAGGCGCAGTGTTCTGGATGTGGCTTACGGCTATTCTCGGAAGCGCATCTGCATTTATCGAAAGTACGCTTGCTCAAATTTACAAACACAAAGCAAAGGACGGAAGTTCTTACGGAGGACCTGCATATTATATTCAGGCCGCTTTGAAGAAGCGTTGGATCGGCGTCCTTTTCGCAGTTGTTTTGATCCTGACTTATATGGGCGGATTCAACCTTGTAGCTTCATTTAATATTGCGGATTCCTTCCGTGTCTATTCTTTCTTCAATCCGGAATGGACTCCGCTCATTGTCGGAGCGATCCTTGCGGTTGTATTTGCTTTGGCTGTATTCGGAGGAAGTAAAAAGATCTCACAGATTACGGAAGTGCTTGTTCCGATTATGGGTATCTTTTACCTTGCAGTTTCTTTATTCATCATCCTGAAACATTATCAGCTTGTTCCTGTAATGTTCACAAGCATTTTCAATAATGCATTTGACGTACAGGCCATCTTCGGAGGGTTTGCCGGATCCTGCGTTATGCACGGTATCAAAAGAGGACTGTTCTCCAACGAAGCCGGTGTCGGTTCTGCTCCGAATGCAGCGGCAAGCGCGGCAGTTTCCCATCCGGTAAAACAAGGACTTGTGCAGATGCTTTCTGTATTCATCGACACTATCCTGATCTGCTCCACAACAGCGTTCATGCTTCTTTGTTCCGGCGTAGAGCCGACTTCTAAATTGGCAGGAATGCCGTGGGTTCAGGCAGCGGCTTCCAGCTCGCTTGGCGGTTTCGGTACGATCTTTATTACGATCGCACTTTGCCTGTTTGCCTTTACAACGCTGATCGGAAACTTCTACTATGCGGAAATGGGGCTGAAATTCCTCTGCGGCAGAAAACCGCCGAAAGCAGTGATCAATACATTTCGTATTATCGCCGCCGCCATCGTACTTGCAGGCGCGACAATGGAATTCAGCATCGTATGGAACACAGCGGACGTACTGATGGGATTGATGGCTTTAATCAACCTTCCTGTCATCCTCATCTTATGCAAACCGGCAATTCAGGCTATGAACGACTATACAAAGCAGAAAAAAGCCGGAAAAGATCCAGTCTTTAAAGCTGCCGATATCCAGTTAAAAGACAAAACAGATTTTTGGAATTAAAGAGAAACCGGGACAGTCGATCTGACTTTCCCGGTTTTTGAATATTGAACACTTTTTATTTATATCGTTGCTTTCTTATTTTATAACTCTGTTATTTTCTTGCATACATATCTTAAGATCTTTCTCAAGTCTTCGATCGTTACTTTTTCGTCTCCTGTCACATCTCCGGCTTTCATCTGTGTTTCCGTCAAATTGGTCTTTTTACAGATATATCTCAACGCAGTGCGGACGTCTCCGACATCGACTTTACTGTTGGCATCCACATCGCCTCTGATATAGTCCTGCGGCTGAGTCATCTCATCGATTTTTGCAAGAAGTGTTTCACACTTTGTTTTTACTTCTGCAAGAATTGTCTTCTCTTCTTCCGCTGCATTTTCAACTGCTGTTACCGCGTCTTTCAATGTGTTTTGCACTAACGCTTTGTCTGTAACCTTTACTGTGTCCACAGACAGATGCGAGATCCTTTTCTGAAGGTCGGAACAAGGATTGATCGTTATTTTGCAGCTTGTACTGTTTCCTCTGCGATCCTCTGCTATGATCGTGTACTCTTTCTTCTGATTATTTTGATTATCTGCGGAAAGAGAAATTTCCGTTCCTGCTTCTTGTTTCCCGTTTACAGTCACAGATGCAAGATCGTTGTCAGCGTCTCTTACCGTTATCTTTTGTGTAGCGTAATAATTTCCACCGTTTTCCACTCCCTCAATAACCGGAACTGTCCCCTTCGGCTCTTCATACTCTGCTGAAGCGATCTTCAAAACAGAGTTATCTCCTGTTCCATACAAATCTTTCGTCCGTCCGTCATAGGCAAAAGTAATAGCGTCATCATAATAAACAGTATTAAATACATAACCGTTTTCAACGCTTCCGTTGTTCTTATCCCATGCCATGAACAGTCCGCCGCGCTCTCCCGCTGTCCCGTCATCGCTGTTCGTCACATCCACAAGATAATTTCCGTCTCCGATCGTCACGATATTCCACATATGCGGTCCTTCTCCCGTACCGCCTCTCATCATGCCGGTTACGCTGCAGCAATTATATCCCGGATCAAGAAAATCGCTCATATCGCATAAATACTGAAATGCTTTTGCATATCCCTCGCATACAACATTCGTACTTTCATCTCCGTCAAATACATAGATCATCTGCCACGGATCTCCGTAAGCGACACCCGGTTTCACAGCATCATAATTATACGATGTCAGATCACAGATTTCTTCTTTATAAGATTCCATCTTCTCATAATCTTTTTCGGCTTTATGCTTCTCTATGATTTTTCGCGCATTCTCCGCCGCCGAACTGGCTGCCCCTGTCTTCTTGCTGTCAACCGTACACTTCGTCTTGTATTGTGTTCGATTTCCGGTCCCGCATAAGCATCCGCAGCCGGGAAATTTATATCAATCTCCACAACTTCCCGTCCCGAAATTCTGCCGTTAAACCATGTGGACGCCGTTTTATTATACCAGTACAAATCATACGGACAGTCCGCAAGAAGCGCCGCAATCACTTTACTTAAACTAAATCCTTTAAATGCGCCGCCTTCATATGTAATCCCCTGCCCCGCAACGGAAAGCGTAAATTTCGTAGATACATACTGTCCTGACGGTTCGCTTCCGTCCGCCGCTTTTCCGTCCGCGATATTAGCGGCTATTTTTTTCAGTTCATTATATACATATTTGTCCGCTCCGGTTAAAACATTCTGCCCGATATTGCCGTAAACTGCAGGCGTACGATAGCTTTCGCTCTCTTCACCGTAAAATGTCTGTTCTACATACTGAGCAAACAACTCCTCGTTTCCGGGAACTTGATCCGCTCTCGGAATGATGCTCTCTCCTTGAATCTGAGCAACTTTACTATCTACTGTAAGTTCCTCTGCCTGAACTGTTTCCGTCATTCCTGCCGCCATCGGCGATGCCACAAGCATTGCCGATGCAAGAACAAGACTGACCCCGCCTCGTACTTCCTTTTTCATTTTCCGCCTCCATAAACTTCTTCCATCTTTTTCCGTCTGCCTGTAAAACACTTTACATGATTATGCAATTTTATCACAAATTCAGTTCACTTAAAAGATGATCGACACATCATTTTATTTTTTGTACATTATTTAAACATTTCTTTTGTTTTCATAATTTTTTCAAGAAACTTTTCTCCGGCTTATGTGCAATATAACGAATCATCCCCATATCATCTCTATCACCCGCTCAAGATCTTCCGCTTGTTTCCATAGGAATTGTTTTACTTCTTCCGGAGGCTGCACAAGATCGGGAACAACGATCACGCGCATACCTGCCGCATGTGCCGATATTGCTCCTGAAGGCGCGTCTTCCAAAGCGACCGCATCTTCCGGCTCAATCCCGATACTTTTACACGCTTTCAGATAAATCTCCGGCGAAGGCTTTCCTTCCTTCACTGTATCCCCGAACACTTTGCCGTCAAAATAATCGTACAATCCCGCTCTTTTCAAAGACTGCTCTGCGTGTATCTGCCGCGAAGACGTTGCAAGTCCGATCATACATCCATGACTTTTTGCGGCATTCAGCAATTCCGGAGCGCCTTTTTTTCACCGCTATTCCTTCTTTATCCGCAATCTTATAATAATATTCCCGTGTCATTTGCGCAAATCGATCCATCGGAAAATCCAAATCAACGTTCGTCTTGAAATATTCTGTCCGCCTCTTCAAGTTAAATCCGACTGTATTATAGATGTGATCTCCGAAGTTTTCATATCCAAGTTCTTTTCCCGCATAATCCCAAGACCGTTTTACAACTTTTTCCGAGTCAAGAAGAAGTCCGTCCATGTCAAAACCAGCCCCTTCACAGAGACCGGTTTTTTCTTAATCAAGAGTCGCACTCCTGCACTGTTCACATTTTTCTGCGGGCTGCTCCGCCTCTTTTTGCTCTTCCTGGCTGCGAAACGTCACCGTTCCCGCCGCAGCATCCATTCCGTCAACGATTGCCAGAGACTCAAGCTGAAAACCGAGGTTGCGGATGATCCTTCCTCCCGACTGAAAGCCTTTTTCAATCGCGATCCCGATTCCTTCTACTGTCGCGCCTGCGGACTGAACGATCTGGATCAATCCCTGAAGAGCGCATCCGTTCGCAAGAAAATCGTCGATAATAAGAACATGATCTTCCGGCGTCAGGAATTTTTGAGATACGATCACATGATTTCTGCATTTGTGTGTAAATGACTCCACTTCCGCTACATACATTTCTCCGTCAAGATTGATACTCTGCGATTTCTTTGCAAACACAACCGGCACATCAAAATGCTGTGCCGCCACGCAGGCAATACCGATCCCCGACGCTTCGATCGTTAAAATTTTATTAATCGGCTTTTTCGCAAAACGTCTCTTAAATTCAGCCCCCATCTGATCCAACAGCTTAATGTCCATCTGATGATTCAGGAAGCTGTCTACTTTCAATACGTTTCCTTCTTTCACAACCCCGTCTTTTACAATGCGTTCTTCTAAAAAATTCATCTTCTGCTCCTCTCGTTTTCCTGCCTGTGCAGATTATTTTTCCATCTTATTCTTCCATATCGGTTCTTTCTTCTTCGTCGCCGCCTTCCGCCTTTTCATCAAATACACGGAACACTCTTCTTAATATACAGGAATTAATAAAAGCAAGAATACCTGTTCCCGCCAAGATCCAGACTGGGATCGTAAGCATAAGGATTCCCGTATTCCACCACGACAAAACAACCGCTCCGACTGTCAGCGCTGTCATCAAAATTGTATAAGGTAATTTTGCCACCGTTAAAAGGAGCGCATTTTTCAGCGTAGCCCCTATCGTATTTTCATATCTTGCAGTCAGCGCAAATGAATAAATCGTTACTGAAATCAAAAAAAATGCAAGCAGTAAAAAAACACTTTTAAACACCATTCCCAGTGTCCCCGGCATCATTTCCGATATTCTGTAATCAACAAAACAAACGCCTCCGCACAAAAGCAATATAAGCCATATGATTGTACTTTGCTTAAAATTCAACTTAAATGCATGAAGAAACCCTTTAAATATATAACCTTCTTCATTTTTTACAAGTTTCAGCATTACTGTATACAACGCTGTTGTCGATGCTCCGATCGTAATGATCGGCAGTGAGCAAACAAGCCACAAAACATTCAGACACACGATATCGCAAATCTTTGAAAGCACACGCATAATACCGCTGTCAGTAACATCACCCCGCATGATCCGCCTCCCGTTTTTTCTATTGTAAACTACAGTATAGCACAGAAAAGCCTGTATAGCACAGGCTTTTCACATCTTCTTTCGGATAATCACCGGAAGCGATAAAAGATGCGTTCCGGAATCGCAAGCAGCCGTCAAGTTCCCAGGCAAGTCCGGGATTCGGCTCTTCGCCGTTACAAAAAAACAGTCCAACCACAACGGCTGAAACCGGCTGAACTGTTACGATAAAAAATAGAGCGGGTGATGGGAATCGAACCCACGTATCCAGCTTGGAAGGCTGGTGTTCTACCATTGAACTACACCCGCGTCATCTCTGACACAAGTAGTATACTACCACATGATAAAGATAATTGCAAGAACTTTTTTACTTTTTTTATTTTATTTTTTTATTTGCTTTTTTATTGAATCTTTGTTATAAGATTAAATAGATTTTCACAAATCGAAATCATATAAAGGAAAATATTCCGAATAACCAAAAAGGAGTTGTGTTACTTGAATTTATCACAAATCGCACGTTTACAAGCTTTAAAAAAACATCTGGAAACTTTTCGTAAAAATCACCCGAAATTTCCTTCTTTTTTTTGAACGCGGTGTCTCATAACGCTTTGGAAGAAGGCACAGTGATCGAAATCAGCGTCACATCGCCTTCCGATAAAAATTATGTTACAAACATAAAATTGAGGCAAGATGATCTGGACTTTCTTCGCGAACTGCAGTCTCTGAATTCCAAATCATAATTTCCCGGCGAAGGGCCGACATCAGCAAAAACCGGAAGCGCCAAAAGGCACATTCCGGTTTTTTGTTTTATCTGTTTTATTTATTTCGCTATTTTCAGATTTTCATACCGTTTCTCGATAAACTGATCCGGGAAATACTCATCTAACTTTTCAGCGATAACCCCGTTTCCTTCTTTTCCTTCCTGACGTTCTCCGTAACGCGCCAAAGCGGCAAATGACAGCGCCATATCCGCCGTCAGAACAACAAGCAACAAGGAGCAGATGATACGTCCCGCCTTTTTCGGCAATCGTTCGATCTGTCTTGACAAAACGGGTAAACCGCTTTCATCCAGATAACGGCGGCAAATCCCCAGAAGAAACAATACAACAGGTTAATTCTTCCTCCCAGATTAAACGGGATCTTACTATAATCCCAGAACACTGTTCCAAAGGCAATCTCCGTAAAAACACTGCATATGTATTCATATGCGCCCCCGAGTATTGTTCCGAAAAGGAATATAAACCAATTACTCTTATCACGGTATCTATATAAAATCCATGTCAGAAGCGCACATGCAATTCCCCACACGATACTGAACTGACCAAACACAAGACTGCTGCGGCTCATAAGACGCCCGGTTGTAATAAGGCAGAATATCGTCTCTACTATATCCCCGATAAATGCTCCGATGATAAACAGACTCGCCAGTTTAAAAAATCCGCATCCTTCCGCAAATTTTTCTTCCTGTTCAGCATCTTTTTCAGTCTCAATATTCGGAAATGCCTTTACCAGTCTTTTCTGGATCCGTTTTGTCAGAGCGTTTTCAAGAAATTTAGACGTTTTCTGCAGCTCTTCCGTAATCTGCTCGATCCGACCTTTCTTTCTTTTCAATTCAAGAACCGCAATTCCCGAACCGAGACCATCCGCAATAAGCAGGCCTAAAAGCACCCATAAGATCACTTCTCCGATCAAACGGGGTATCATATTGACAAGACCGCAAAAAAACGGATTCAGGAAGTAGATCATCAGTACACTGCACACGCCCCATAAAGCAGATACCCGCAGACAAATGTAACCGTCCAGATGAAATTTCTGATCTGAATAATCCCACCACTTTTTATGCAGTATCTTTTCCATCAGCCTTCCCGTAATATATTCTACGAACGAAGTAACGATCATTCCGCCGATAAAAAGAAAGATCAGATTTTCTTTTAATTCCGGCAAAAACACCGCCACCGCCACCGCTCCCGTTCCGTAGATCGGGCAGAGCGGTCCCGCGATAAATCCCCTGTTGACAAACTTGTGCCTGTTAACCGCCGCAACGATGACCTCGCCGCACCATCCGATAAATGAATAAATAAAAAAGATCCATGCCAGTTCATATATTGTGTTTACCATATTTTCTCTTTTGAATTCCTTTCCCGCACATCTTTTTTGCAAAGACGCAGTTTCAGATGCACCTTCGATAAAAATAATCCCCCCGGACACGGTTTTATACGAGACTCTCACTCCTGCCCGGGAGGCGCCGCTTTATGTGATGCGTTCTTTTCTATCCGAGCACATCTTTATACAGGGCATGTTTTTCCAATGCCTCCGTGATTTTGACCATATCGGACAGATCTCCGATCATGATAACGCCTGCAAGGCGGTTGTTTAAAAAAAGTAATATTTACTGTATCTTCCTTTTCCCATATCTTTAAATTCTGCCGTCTTATAAAGCAGATTCGGATTTTTCCCGTTATCTCCGGCTGCGAAAAGAGCCGTGTTCATCCCATGGAATGTCAATGTCGGAGCTGTCGCCGCATACTCAATCTGATCCCCTGCCGCATTTGCGCCCGCGATACGTCCCTGTTCGGAAGCCTCCGGCCAAACAGCATAGTTTGCCCCGTTAAATTCCGCACAGTCACCGCATGCATATACGTTCGGAACACTCGTTTCCATCCGTTCGTTCACTTTAACGGCACGGTCCGCATCAAGTCCGATCTCCTTAGCCAATGCTGTATTTGCACGCACTCCCGCCGATACAACGACAACTTCCGCAGGAATCACCTGACCGTCAGACAAGCGGACTCCCGATACATGTCCGTCTCCTTCCACTGCTTCCACGGAAACGCCCGTACTGATCTTCACACCGCTCTTTTCGGCGAACATCCTCAAAATGTCCGAAGCGTTCTCGTCAAGCTGACGTCCCATAAGAATCGGAGCAGCTTCTAACACTTGTACATCAACCCCCGCTTTTTTCAGTTCCCAGGCAGCTTCCAGACCAAGCACACCGCCTCCGATCACAACTGCTTTCGCCGCATGTTCCATCATTTTTTCCAGTTTTTCCACATCTGCAAGGCGGCGGATCGCAACTACTTCCGGCAAAGAACTTCCTTCGATCGGAGGTATAAAGCACTCGCTTCCAAGTGCATAGATCAGTCTCGTGAAATGCACTTTCTCTCCGCTTTCAAGAATCACTTCTTTTTCATTTACATCGACAGACGCCACTTTCTTTCCTAACATTTGGAACACTTTGTTTTCTTCATACCATGACGGATCTACGATCGCGATCTGATCCGCGCTCAATCCTGCCACGATCGACTTTGTCAGCATCGGACGGTTGTATGCCGGATACTCTTCATCGGAAATGATCGTAACAGCTCCCGTTTTATCACGTTCCCTTATCGCCTTGGCAGCGTTAAATCCTGCCGTTCCGTTTCCGAGGATAACATAATATTCTTCTGTATTATTCAAAACGGCGCTTTCTTCTGCTTCAACTTCTATAAAATTCTCTTTTCCGACTCCGCACACCGGACATATCTCGATCGAAGAATCGAAAATTTCTCCGCAGACAAGACATTTCACAAGCGTTCTGGCCCTTTTTTCTTCGGCTTTACAGGTTCTTTGTTCTGCACGATGCACCCGAACTGATATCCGTACTCATAAGCGCTCACAAGATCCGCTTCCGATGGTTTAAACCGAACGCGGAATCCTTCCGATACTTTCATTTTCAGTTGTTTCAGACGCTGCGTAATATTCGGCACTCCTTCTCCGCTCCAACCGTAGCTTCCGAATGCGCCGGCATATTTTCCTCCGTGAGTAGCCGGAAACATTGCAAGTGTAAGATCCCATATCGGCTTGAGCGCTTCTCCGACAATCGTAGGAGTTCCAAGCAATATTCCGTCCGCAAACAAAAGTTCTTCGTTCACTTTCTCTGCGTCTGCCTCAACCATGTCATAAGACCTGACGTCGATATCGCCGCTGTCTTTGACTCCTTCCGCGATTTTTTCCGCAAGCATCTTCGTGTAGCCATATGCGCTCACATACGGGATAATAACTGTTTTTTTCTCATTCGGATTGACCACTGTCGACCATTCTCTGTATTGCTTCATAACCTGTCTGATCCGATCTCCTACGAGAACCGGTCCATGCCCCGTACAGATCATGGAAATATCCATTGTTTCAACACGGTCGAGAGCTTTAAGCATAAAAGGTTTGAACGGTCCGATAATGCAGTCATAATAATATTTCAAAGCACTTTGATAATCCGCCTCATTTTTAATCTCACTTGATACGACTTCCGGGAGGCAGTAATGTGCACCGAAAGAATCACATGTTACAAGAATCTGTTCTTCCTCAATAAAAGTGTACATCGTATCCGGCCAATGAAGATTCGGAACAAACAAAAACTCAAGCGTCTTATTTCCGATCGTCATCTTCTCTTTATCCCTTGCCGGAATGCCGACAAAATCCCGGTTTACGATCTCTTTCAGGAAACCGAGTGCACATCCCGTAGCGATCACCTTCATCTGCGGACTATAATCGAGAAGGCGTTCTACGCTTCCGGCATGATCCGGCTCTGTATGACTTACAACAAGATAATCGATTTTCCGAATGTCGATCACTTCTTGAAGATGTTCCAAATATTCGTCAAAAAACTTCGCTTTTGCAGTCTCGAAAAGAACTGTTTTGTCCCCCGCCTTCATCACATAAGAATTATAAGTTGTACCGAATTCCGTATACATGATAATATCAAATACTCTGAGTTGATCGTCAATAATACCTGTCCAATAAAAATCATCTCTTAATTTCAAACTTTTCATTTTCTGCCTCCTCTTTTTCTTTTTTATGAAACTCCGTTTTTCTTGCAAATATCCGCCAGACAGCACTTCTCGCAGTACGGCTTTGTCCTTGCCGTACACACATCCCGCCCGTGGAAGACAAGCCTGTGACAGAAATCGCTTCCCTCCTGAGGAGGAATGATCTTCCACAATGCCATCTCGACCTTTTTTCGGTTCTTTTATCCCATCTACGAGTCCGATCCGGTTTACAAGCCGGATACAATGCGTATCTGTCACAATCGCAGGTTTCCCGAACACATCGCCCATGATAAGGTTTGCGCTTTTTCTTCCGACTCCCGGAAGTTTCATCAGCGCGTCAAAATCATCCGGCACTTTCCTTCATACTCATCCCGGATCATCTTCATACAGCCGCTGATATCGCGCGCCTTGCTTCTGCCAAGACCGCACGGACGCACAATTTTCTCAATCTCATCTACATCCGCTTCCGCCAAAGCTTCCACTGTCGGATATTTTTCATATAACCCTTCCACCACTACATTGACACGGGCATCTGTACACTGTGCCGCAAGCCGCACACTGACAAGCAGTTTCCATGCCTGATCATAATCAAGCGTACAGCCGGCGGACGGATATTCTTTTTCAGCCGCTCGATCACCTGTAACGCACGCTGCTTTTTTGTCATCTTTGGTATCCCTCCGCTATCACTTCTCATCCATATGTTTTCTCAGTTCGGCAAGAGCTTCTGAAAATCTTTTTGACACAGCCGTCGGATTGCCTTTCAAATGTCTTGCTGCACGGATATAGCTTCTGTCTGTTCTGTCGTGCATCTTCGTCATCTCCCGGGAAATATTTTTCTTGATCTTCGCATATTCTTCCCGTTTATCTTCGCCGATCAATTCGTCAACCTTTGATGTAAATTCTTCCTTCATCAACAGTTCCGCCCTCTCCGACAATCTTGCAAGAAGACGCTGTCTCTCTTCGCGCCTTGCATGAACACGCGCCAGATATTCTTCTTTGCGTGAATTGATTTGTTCGCGGCGTTTCTTCTTTTGAACTTTGATCTCTTCTTTGTATCCCTCTACCATTTCTTCTGCGCGCTGACGGTAACTGTCCATATGCTCTTCTGCCAGTTTTTGTAATCTTCCGCCATTTCTTCCGCACGTCCGCGGTAATCCTCTACATGTTCTTCTACACGCCTGCGATAATCTTCTACAAACTCACCTGCGCGCTGTCGATAATCTTCCACAAACTCACCTGCGCGCTGTCGATAATCTTCCACAAATTCTTCAGAAGCGACTTTTAATTTCTCCTGTATCTTCCTGATCTGTTTTTGCTTTCTTCAAGCTGTGCAAGAATCCGCTTCAGATCCATCGCATCATTAAACGACTGCGTCACATCGACCGCCGCCGCAACAGTCAGCACAAATGCGATACCCTCCGCAATAATCGTCGGAATCTTCAGCACCGCTCCCTCGATCGGTACATGAACAAACTTAACAAGTAAAACGGAAAACAATCCCCACCCCAAAGACGAGGTAAGACAAATATATCCGTTCAGATTAAATTTCTGATTGCTGTAATCCCAGTATTTCACATTGAAAAAGTCTCTCCATAACCGCCCCTGTAACGTATTCCAACAGCGTTGCTCAACCATGCCGAATAAAAAGATCAACGGAATACTGTCTCTGACTCTGATCGTACTGATCAAGACCGCAAGCGCTCCGAATCCATAGATCGGCAGCATCGGCCCGTACATAAATCCGCGGTTTACCCAGCGGCGTTTCCGCACAGAAACAAAGCAGCATTCCCATACCCAGCCGATAAAACTGTAAATGAAAAGAACAATACCCATTGTGTCAGATGATATGACTGCATGTTTATTTCTCCTCAATCGCTGTAATCAGGTCAACTCTTCTTTGATGACGTCCTCCTTCAAACTCAGCGTCAAGCCATGTCTCTACGATCATTTTCGCAAGCTCCGCTCCTACCACACGAGCTCCGAACGCCAGGATATTACAGTTATTGTGCACTCTTGCCATCTTTGCCGTAAACGGCTCGCTGCAAACCGCGGCGCGGATTCCTTTACTTTATTTGCCGCAAGAGAAATTCCAAGACCTGTTCCGCAGATCAGGATTCCCTGTTCAACCTCCCCTGCTGCCACTGCTCTTGCCACGATTTCCCCGTAGACCGGATAATCACAGCTCTCGCTTGAATTTGTTCCGTAATCTACTACTTCATGTCCTTTTTCTTTCAGGAAACTAATGATTTCCGCCTTTAATTCTAATGCTGAATGGTCATTTCCGATTCCGATCTTCATATTCTTCTCCTTTTCTTTTCCACTTTATTTTATTTACATGCTTCTTTACAATAAAATTGATTTCTCTATCATCATAACAAATCCGGCGCTGTGATTCAATAAACCTAATTTACAAAACGCTCTTTAGAAAGCCGGTTCTGTCAAACAATTTTTATAAAAATATTTCCTCAAGTTGTTCCGGTTTCCCGGCGCGATAAGTCGCATCCGCTTCTGTTTCCGGTTCGCCCCATACCGCATGAACACAATCCACTCCCGCATTGAGGGCGCATGCCATATCTGAAGCGCTGTCTCCGATATAGACGGTTTCTTCTTTCCGCGCTCCTGACAGTTCCATATATTTCAGCAGCGGCTGTGCCGACGGTTTATGCTCTTTCGTGTCATCGGCACATATGCATATCGAAAAATATTTTCGTATCGGAAGCTGATCAAGAACAAGCTCCAGTTCCTCGCGTGTTCTTGATGTTACGACACCAAGCGTACTTCCTTTTTCTCCAGTTTTTCCAGAAGTTCTTCTATTCCGTCAAAAATGCGGATCATATCGATGTTCTTCTCTTCATTTGCCACCCACATTTCGACTGCGCCCGGGATTTTTTCTTCTTCCACCCCGAGAAGATGCATATTTTTCACAGATGTATTAGCCAGCACAAACTTCAGATCTTCTATCTCGTACCGCTCTCCTTTTTACCGTCATGAGCATCTCCTGCAATGAATATAATATGCAGTCTCTCGTATCGATCAGTGTTCCGTCCACGTCAAAAGACAATATGTCTGTATTTTGCCATTCCTATACCTCCCGCTGTCTTCTCAAATCTTTTTTCTTCTTTCTTTTTTCGTTTTTCAGGAAATTCCTCTCATCGTAAGCTGTATCCTCTTCTTTTTCATATCCACGCTCATCACCTTTACATCCACAACGTCTCCGACGCTCACTGCCTCAAGGGGATGTTTGATATAACGGTCTGTAATCTGGGAAATATGTACGAGACCGTCCTGATGAACTCCGATATCCACAAACACGCCGAAATCAATGACGTTTCGCACCGTTCCTTTCAATATCATTCCTTCTTTTAAATCTTTCATTTCCAGTACGTCCGTTCTAAGAATCGGTTTTGGCATCTCGTCACGCGGGTCGCGCGCAGGCTTTTCCAACTCTTTTACGATATCGTGCAGGGTGATCTCGCCGATTCCTAATTCTTCTGCCGTCGCTTTATAGTCTTTTATCGTAAGAGATAATCCCGCCAGATTATGAGCCGCCACATCTTCCGGTGAATACCCCTGCTTTTGCAAAAGGCCTTTTGCCGCTTCATATGATTCAGGATGGACGCCCGTACCGTCAAGCGGATTCTCTCCGTCGCGGATTCTCATAAATCCGCACATTGTTCAAACGCTTTCGGCCCTAAGTTTCGGCACTTTCAGAAGTTCTCTTCTGCTCGTAAACTTTCCGTGCTCCTCTCTGTAGGCTACAATATTTTTAGAAATCGCCGAACTGATTCCCGAAATGTACGATAAAAGCGGCGCAGACGCCGTATTCAAATCAACGCCGACTTTATTAACGCAGTCCTCTACGACTCCCCAAGCTTTTCTCCCAGTTTCTTCTGATTCATATCATGCTGATATTGTCCGACGCCTATCGACTTCGGATCGATCTTCACAAGTTCGGCCAATGGATCTTGAAGTCTTCTCGCGATGGACGCCGCGCTTCTTTGACCTACATCAAACTTCGGAAATTCCTCACTTGCAAGCTTACTTGCCGAGTAGACAGAAGCTCCCGCTTCATTGACGATCACATACTGAACCTGCTCAGGTATCTCTTTCAAAAGTTCCACGATAAACTGTTCTGATTCACGGGAAGCAGTTCCGTTTCCAAGCGAAATAAGTGAAATATGATATTTCGGAATGATCTTCTTTAGCAAGTCCTTACTTGCCTTGATCTTCTGCGGAGTCGTCGGAGCCGTCGGATAAATGACCGTAGTTCCGATCACCTTTCCCGTCGGATCGACAACTGCCAGTTTACATCCCGTACGAAACGCCGGATCCCATCCAAGCACTACTTTCCCCGCGATCGGCGGCTGCATGAGAAGCTGATGCAGATTTTTCCCGAATACGTCGATTGCTCCGTCTTCCGCTTTCTCCGTCAGTTCATTTCTTATCTCCCTTTCGATCGCAGGCTCGATCAGACGTTTATAACTGTCCTCGACAACTTCTTTTAAGACCGAAGTCGTATACGGATTATCATTTACAATCGTCTTTTTCTCTAAATATCTCAGAATATCTTCCTCCGGGCCTCTACTTTGACCGTCAGTATTTTTTCTTTCTCACCGCGGTTCAGCGCAAGAATCCGATGTCCGGCAAGCTTTTCAACCGATTCTTCAAATTCGTAATACATCTCGTAAACAGATTCTGTCTCCGGATCTTTTGCTGTAGAAACGACTTTTCCTTTTTTCATCGTCGTTTTTCTGATCCATGTACGATAATCCGCATTATCGGAAATGATTTCCGCAATAATGTCTTTTGCTCCGGCGATTGCTTCTTCCTCTGTCTTTACTTCTTTTTCTTCCGAAATATATTGCTTTGCGGTTTCTTCCAAAGGTTCTTTTGCCTGCTGCAGCATCATATACGCTGCCAAAGGCTCTAATCCTTTTCTTTCGCGATCGTTGCCCTCGTCCGCCGCTTCGGACGATATGGCCGATACAGATCTTCCACTGTCACGAGCGTCTCAGCTAAAAGGATCTTCTCTTTGAGTTCTTCTGTCATCTTTCCCTGCTCTTCAATGCTCGAGATCACCTGCTCTTTCTTCTCTTCCAGATTTCTCAGATAGAGAAGTCTTTCATGAAGCTTCCTAAGCTGCTCGTCGTTGAGTGACCCGGTCGCTTCTTTTCTATATCTCGATATAAACGGGATCGTATTCCCTTCATCGATCAAAGTTACCGCCGCGTCAATCTGCCAGCGGTTCACATCAAGTTCTTCTGTCAGTTTTTGATTGATATCCATTTATAAAAATCCTCTCTCTAAATTAATTCACAAACAGCATTATACATAGTTTACCACACACGTACATTCCATTCCACCTTTTCCCGCGAACTTTACACGACTGCTTTACATTATTGACCGGTCTTGTCTGTCTTTGTTATAATATATGACTGAACTGACGCAATACAAAAACAGACATGCGAAACCCGGCATATAAAAATTGCCGCCTCGTTTTGCGCGCCGAAACGAAATGGAGAAGTTATGGAACGTACGATCACATATAAAATAACCGACAGCGGACAAAACATCCGTATTGACAGTTTTCTCCGAAAGCACGGATATTCCATGCAAAATCTGACACTTCTTAAAAAAATGCCCGAAAGCATTTTAAAAAACGGAGAATGGTCTTATATGCAAACAACACTTCAGGCAGGAGATATTCTGACTGTCCGCATTCAGGAAGAAACTTCCTCTCCGAATATTCCCGCTGTCAATCTGCCGATCGATATTGTCTATGAAGATGAAGATATCATAGTGATAAACAAAGCTGCCGGAATGCCGATCCACCCTTCTCTTAACAACTATCGAAACTCTCTTGCAAACGCGCTGATGTGGTATTATGAACAACAAAACAAACCTTTTATTTTCCGCTGTACAAACCGTCTTGACCGGGACACTTCCGGTCTGACTGTCGTTGCGAAGCATATGGTCAGCTCTAATATCTTATCTTCCATGACCGCCCGGCATCAGATCGAACGGGAATATCTCGCCATTGTACGCGGACACGTCACTCCTTTTGAAGGAACGATAAATGCTCCGATCGGACGAACCGGAAGTTCTCTCATCGAACGGAAGATCGATTTTGAAAACGGCGAACATGCAATTACCCATTACCACACAGTTTTTGAAAAAAACGGGCTTTCACTCGTTTCTCTTATTTTAGAAACAGGCCGCACACATCAGATCCGAGTCCATATGAAACACCTCGGATTTCCTTTGATCGGAGATTATCTGTACAATCCGGATATGGAACTGATCGACCGGCAGGCGCTTCACTCTCACTGTCTTCGCTTTCTCCATCCGATAACCGGAAGACAAATGACATTTACCGCCGATCTGCCCGAAGACATGGCAAGATTGTTTGCCTGAGAACCCCTTTGAAAATCATTCTTTAAAATTATTCATTTTTATTCCAAAAAGGGTTGACATATTTCAAAACCTATAATATAATAAATTTCGCTGTGAACGAAACAGCAAATGTGCGATTAGCTCAGCTGGATAGAGCGTCTGGCTACGGACCAGAAGGTCGGGAGTTCGAATCTTCTATCGCACGTACGAAAAGAGATGTTGCTTATGCAGCATCTTTTTTATTGTAAAATAATTCTTGATCAGGCTCGGATTTTCCCCGTCGCCGACAAAAAACTCAGAAGAACTTTCTCCTGAGTTTTTGATATCATTTCTTATTCTGCAAACTGTTCTGACTGCGCTTTAATCAGTTCTGTATCGTCAAAGTAATTGATCTTCATTGCAGCTTTTACTTCTGCAAGTGTCTGTGCCGCAACCGCTTCCGCTTTCTCGCTTCCCTTTTTAAGCATCTCATAAACCGCCGGAATATCTTTACTGAATTCTTTTCTGCGGTTCCTGATCGGCTCTAACTCGGCCTGAAGTACATTATTCAGAAAACGTTTCACTTTCATATCTCCGAGTCCGCCGCGCTGATAATGTGCTTTCAGCTCGTCCAGATCCGAATATTCCGGCAAAAACTCTGCAAAATATTCCGGTCTGCAAAATGCATCAAGATAAGTAAATACTGTGTTTCCTTCCAGTTTTCCCGGATCTTCCACCCGGATATGAGTCGGATCGGTAAACATACTGAACACTTTCTTCTTAATCTCCTCCGGCTCTTCCGACAGATAGATACAGTTCCCGAGCGATTTGCTCATTTTCGCTTTTCCGTCAATTCCCGGAAGCCGCAGACATGCCTGATTTTCAGGGAGAAGGATCTTCGGATCTATAAGTGTATCCCCATATACGGAATTAAACTTATGAACGATCTCTTTTGTCTGTTCGATCATCGGCATCTGGTCTTCGCCGACCGGAACAGTCGTCGCCTTAAACGCCGTAATATCCGCCGCCTGACTGATCGGATATGTGAAAAATCCTACCGGAATACTCGTCTCGAAATTACGCATTTTAATCTCTGTTTTTACAGTAGGGTTTCTCTGAAGTCTTGACACCGTCACAAGATTCATATAATAAAACGACAGTTCACATAACTGCGGAATCTGCGACTGGATAAAAAGCGTCGATTTTTCCGGATCAAGTCCGCACGCAAGATAATCCAAAGCGACTTCAATAATATTGCTGCGCACCTTTTCCGGATTATCCGCATTATCCGTCAGCGCCTGAGCATCTGCGATCATAATAAAAATATCGTCGAACTCTCCCGTATTCTGAAGCTCCACACGTCTTCTTAACGATCCTACATAGTGTCCCACATGAAGTCTTCCTGTCGGACGGTCACCTGTAAGCATAACTTTTCTCATAATGTTCATTCCCTCTCATTTCCCATTTTCGCTCCTGTCGAAAATGTTCCTGTTAAAATTAATCTATCTTTATCCTGTTTATCTTTACCGCTGCTCTTTTATTTATTATGAGCGGCAATCCGCTTCTGCTTTGAAAATTTTTGTTTTGAGAGCTGAGGTATCATCTTCTTTTCCGGCTCATAGACGACTTTATAAAGTACATACGCCATAATCACCGCTCCGAATACGTCCAGAACAGAATGTTGTTTCAAAAACATCGTTGCAAGAATGATCAGCGCCGCCAATATGTACGCCGCATTGCAGACAGCTTTGTGTTTTTTCAGTTTTTCACTCTCATGGACAGCGATACACACGCTCAGCGTATTAAATACATGCAGACTCGGGAATACATTCGTACATGTATCCGCACGATACAGCATCCGCACCATATCCACAAATACATTATCTCTCTCAAATACGACCGGACGAAGATCCTGCCCATTCGGAAATATCGTCGATATGATCAAGAATATTGTCATACCGGTAAACATAAACTTCGCCATTTTATAAAATCCCGGTACGTCCGTAAAGAAAAAATACACAAATGCAGCCGCGATAAACGCAAACCACATCAAATACGGAATAATAAAATATTCAACAAACGGAATCCACATATCAAACTGCGTCTGGATCACATGATAGTTTGTCGTTACACGCTTTTCCAAAAGCAAAACCACGGCATGTAGATAAAAATATACAAAAATACCCACGCATGTTTATACTTTTTCAGCCAGCTTCCGAATTTACCACTTTCTTTTTTGCCCATTACACGACTGCCCCTTTTCATATGCAATCTTTTAATCTTTGCGATTGCAACGATTATAGCACGATTTAAAATGTACAACAACCTTCTTCATAAAACATTTAGGAAACATTTATTAAATTTTCCGGCTGTTATCCTGCAATGATATGCAATTTTTCTTCCAGTATCTCCACCGATGCCTTATATCGGGAAAACGCCGCCTCTCCGTCTGTATGGATCGGAAGGCTTCGCTGCGCCTCAACCGATACCGAAGGACTCCGAATGATCGTAATTTCTTTTTGCTCCCGTATGTTTCCCAAAAACGCTCTCGGCAACAGCCACACCGCCTTCAAAGGAGACATATGGTGCGCTATCACGATATCGATGCAGCCATCCGTCACGGACGCCTCCGGGGCAAATCGAAAACCGCCGCCTTCATATGGAAGATTCATAAAAAGCCACAAAAAGAGTTTTTTCAAACATCTGTTTTCTCCCGTCAGGCAGCGTTACCGTCAACTTTGTCGGCCGGTCTTTTTCAGACGGTCAAGGGCAACTACTGCGTAACTTAGTTTACCCAGCCCTATTTTATTCAGCCGCTTTTTCCATTGTGACACGCACACTTCATGACAGACTCCTGCGTCGAACCCCATCCCTGCGCTTACAATAAATCTCCGGCTTTTTCCTTCTCTTGAAATCTGTCCTACATCGGCAGAAATCACTTTCTTCGGAGATAATACAGATTGAAGTGCTTTCATCGGATCTTTCGGAAGTTTTAATCCCCGCGCGAAATCATTGCTCGACCCTATAGGGATATACCCAAATGTTATCAGATCCGGACGTTTTATCCCGTTTACGACTTCATTAACTGTGCCGTCTCCGCCTAAAACAACAATCGTATGCCGTTTATCATCTGCCGTGATAAACGCCGCCGTCTTAGCGGCATGACCTCTTCTTTTTGTCAGATATACACGGTAATTTATATGTCGTGCCTTCAATTCTGATTCTATTTTCTGCCATGCTTTCATTCCCATTCCTGAACGTGCTTTCGGGTTTATAATAAAATCATATTCTTTTTCCATTTTTATTATCTCTTATCTATTGTTCCTTTTATAAGCTCCGTCCGCTTTTTATGTTCTGTTTTGTTTGTCTTTCGTCAGCGAACCGCTTCGCGAAGCGCCCCGTCGAGATAACATCTAAGCGACCGGCTCATATTTCCTTCAAAATCAGCCTTTCCATGCTTAATGCACCACTCAAACACATTCCCGATTACGATCATCCTGATATCTGTCGTAAATTCTTCGATCGGCTCATTCAATACTGCGACGCCTGCCTGCACTGCCTTTTCGACATAAGCTCTTACTGTCACGATCGGATACGGACGTTCTGTACGGATATCTGCATTCAACGCCTGGTTTTTTCGTATCATAGTAACCGGACATAAACTCAACTCCAAGTTCACGGCAGTATTTTACATAATTCAAATACACTTGGATAATACCGTCTTTTACTGCTTGTACGCTGTCCGGAAGTTCCAAAAGATTCGGTTCGATCTGAGGCTGATCTTCTATATAGTAAGAAAGAAGATCATCTTTTGTCTTAAAATGGTGGTAAAAGCTTCCATTGGAGACACCCGCCTCCTCACATATATTTTTTTGATAGACAGTTCCTCGTATCCGCCCTTCTGCAAAATGCGTTTCGCTGCCTTGAATATTTTTTCTTTCGTCTCCCCGGGATTTTTGCTGCTGTCTTGAGATCTGTTCTTTTTCTTTCATCCAAGTACACTCCTGTCTGTTCTGACTTCATTCAATACATACAGCAACAGTTTACCACAGTATCTCATACATTTCAAGAAAACCGAGTGTGCTCTACAAACTTATCAAATGCAGACGGCATCGCATACTCTTCCTCTAATTGTTTTATCTTTACAAATATATTTTCCGATCTATCCGCTCCGTTTTCCGCACACATTTGACCGACGTTTGGCGCCGACGTTTTTTCCAGTTCATCGACCAGCAGTTCATATCCTGTCATATGCCATTCTACATGGCTGAAAATATGTTTTGCCGTTCCAATCCGTTTTACACGTACCGGAGTCAGCCCTGCCGTCTGCGCATACCCGATCACTTCCTCTGTCCTGAGGTGCCCTTCCACATTCGGAAATTCATACATTCCGGCAAGGAGTCCTTTTTGAGGCCGTTTCCTGATTGCCACTTTTCATTATCCCGAAAAATAAACACCGTCCTCTTTTCTATTCTTCTTGCTTTCGCCTTTTTCTTCACCGGGAAATCCATTTCCCGTCCTTCCTTATGTGCTTTGCACAGTGCTTCAAGCGGACAGGCGGCGCATTTCGGCTCTCCGTTCGGAACACAGACGATCGCTCCCAACTCAATCAACCCCTGATTAAAATCACCCGGCGCATCTTTCGGGATGATTTCTTCGATCAATTCTTCTACTTTTGATCTTACAGCCGCCGTTTTGATATCACCCTCATCTGCCGCAAGCCTCGATACTACGCGCAGAACATTTCCGTCTACTGCGGGTTTCGGAATGTGATAAACAAATGATCCGATCGCTCCCGCAGTATAATTTCCGATTCCCTTCAGCGAACGTATTTCTTCATATGATGAAGGAAACCTTCCTCCGTATTGTTCCATAATCTGACACGCCGCAGCTTTTAAATTGCGGGCGGTTATAATACCCCAATCCTTCCCACAGTTTCAATAACCTGTCTTCCTCGACAGATGCAAGTGCGCTCACATCGGGAAGTTCACTTAAAAGCGCTCATAATAAGGCTTTACCGCCTCCACCCTCGTCTGCTGAAGCATAATCTCCGAAATCCACACTCTGTATGCGTTAATCCTCTTTCTCCACGGAAGATCACGCTTATTCTCACGAAACCACTCTACAAGAGGCCGGACAGATTCTTTTAAGATCGGATTGCCTAGAACGACGTCTACCGCATCGCTCAGCTCGATCGCATCGCTTGTCACATCACAGTCATAGGCAAGCACTTTTACACCTTCCTTTGCCGTCTTTTGAAGCGCTTCGGCAAATTGAGGATGTGTCTCTGTATTCGGCGTGAAATAACGCACGCCTTTCATCTGGATCACAAAAAACACATATGCCTCATATCCATTCTTCTTTGCATCGGAAAGCTCTTCCAGATGTTTTACGGCTCGTTCGCTTGGCGCATCCGGGAAGCGGCACACTCCGTTTTCTTCTAATGTCACACCTTTGATCTCAATAAAAATCTTTCGGATTCCCCCGTTTGATCTTCCGCTTCCACATACAGGTCAAAACGAGAATTTTTGTATACGGTTTCAGGCCGGATCAAAGTCACATTTCCAAAAAGATTTCCCTGTTCAATCCATTCTTTTACAACCTTATTCGGAATCTGAGAGTCCATATTGATCATTCGACTGCCCTTTTTTACGGCAATCAAGTCCCACCTTGTCTTTCTGGACGGATTATCGCTTTCCTGAATATAAATATCTGCTCCCGGCCGAAGAAGCTCGGCGCATCTTCCTGTATTTTCACATGAACCGTTTCCTTTTTTCCCGTTTAATTCTGCATAGGCAATAAACCGGTTCGGACGTTCTATAAACTTCGCCTTATAAATTCGATCGTATCTCATTTTCCACCTCGCTTTAAATAAAAAGCAAAAAGTCTGCTTCGGACTTTTCATTCTTTCAAAAAAAAAGCAGAGTTTCTCATCCACCCTGCTTTTCATATGTTCTTCTGTGCACAGACATGTACACGTTTTCAACTTACAGATTCTTTTTACAAAATCTTCGACAAAAATTCTTTCAGTCTCGGATTCTTCGGATTGCCGAAAAATTCTTCCGGTTCAGCTTCCTCAACAATCTGCCCGTCATCCATGAAGATCACTCTGTACGCAACCTCTTTCGCAAATCCCATCTCATGAGTGACTACAACCATCGTCATTCCTTCCTGAGCCAGCTTCTTCATCAACTCAAGAACTTCTCCGACCATCTCCGGATCAAGCGCCGATGTCGGCTCGTCAAACAGGATCACATCCGGATTCATTGCAAGAGAACGAATGATCGCAACTCTTTGCTTCTGACCTCCCGACAATGTAGACGGGTAAACGTCCGCTTTGTCTTCAAGTCCGATTCTTCCGAGCAGTTCAAGAGCCTGCTTTTTCGTCTCGCTTTTGATCTGTTCTTTTGTCGTTGTAATTGGGATAAGTTCTTCTTTTTTGCTTCGGAATATATTTTTAAACCGGATCATTCTGTTTTTATTTTTTGCTTTTTCAGATCCTTGCACTGCAAATATGCCGGAAGCCATCATTACGTTTTGAAGAACTGTTTTATTATTGAACAAATTAAAATGTTGAAATACCATACCCATATGGCGGCGATGCACGTTGATATCGACTTTCATATCCGCGATATCGACTCCTTTAAAAACAATGCTTCCGGATGTCGGATCTTCCATACAATTTAAGCAGCGCAGAAACGTACTTTTTCCGGAACCTGACGGTCCGAGCACCGCGACAATGTCGCCTTTATTGATCGTGATATTGATGCCTTTTAAGATTTCAAGATCACCAAAGCTTTTTCTAAGATTAATTACGTCTATCACTCTTCTTCAGGCTCCTTTCCAATAATTTTACAAGCAGTGTCACAACAAGGATCAATGCAATATAAATAAGCGCCATCACGAGATACGGAACCATGAATTCATAACTGTTTGTTCCGATATAGTTAAACGCCACATACAGATCCGCCGCGCCTACGAAACTTACAACCGATGTTTCTTTGATAAGCGCGATAAATTCGTTTCCGAGAGTCGGAAGAATATTCTTGACAGCCTGCGGAATGACAATCTTCATCATACTCGCCCCGAAACTTAATCCGACTGCACGTCCCGCTTCCATCTGTCCTGCGTCTACCGATTGGATTCCGCTTCGCATAATTTCCGAAATATATGCGCCGCTGTTCAATCCGAACACAAGCATCGCGACCTGAACTCCCGTTATGTTCCATCCGATGATCGGAAGAAGTACATAATAAAATACAAGAAGCTGCACAACCATCGGCGTTCCTCTGAACATCGCCACATAAACGCTGCATATACCGTTCAAAACTCTTGGGAGCACTTTATATTTCGGCAGCACCCTTGCCGTCGCGATAACAGTCCCGATCAAAATACCGATGACCAGACCGACAATCGCAATAAGGACTGTGTTCTGCAAACCTTGCACCACTTTTACATAGCCGTTTTGATCGATAAATATTTCTATAAACTTATCTACTTTTGCACTAAAATTACCCATTACTTTCCTCTTTGCTTTCTTCTCTCAAACGTCCAAAGAAAGGAAAACGCCGATATTTTCCGTTTTCGGAACATACCTGTATTTCCCTTTCTGATTTAATACTGTTTTCTATTCTTTTTTGCAAAACTCTCAGTCCGAAATCATCCGCTCAATCGTCCGTTTCATTTCATACTGTTTTGAAATCCTCTTCTGTATTGCGCCGATTGCTCATTCTGCTTCCGAGAACTTATTGCATTGCATTAATCGCTTCTGTGATCGCTGTAGCCGGAGCTGCATCGATGATCACATATTTGATGTTTCCGTTCAGCATATCCTGAACCGCAAGTGATCCGCTCTTATACGGCTGGCATGTAGCCGGAAGTCCTTCAAATCCGAAAGCTTCGTCTCCTTCGATGTAGCTTTGCGCTGTCGTTCCCTGCTGTACGCCGATCTTATCTTCTTTTTTCAGTTCGCCAAGTTTTGCCGCAACTGCATCTGCATCTTTCAGATCGTCGAATGTATCGTCATCGCTCGGAACGATCAAACGCTGTGACGCCTGATAATATGTATCTGAGAATGTCACATATTGTTTTCTTTCATCATTGACTGTAAGTCCTGCGATAGCGATATCACATTTGTGCTGTCCTACAGAAAGACATACCGCATCAAAATCCATATTCTGGATTACAAGTTCTTTTCCAAGCTTTTCCGCAAGAAGAGCTGCCAGTTCCATGTCGATTCCGACATATTTATCGCCTTTTGTATACTCAAACGGCTCAAACGCTGCATTTGTGGCAACTACAAGCTGATCTTTCGACTCGTCAAGTTTTGCGGATTCTACTGCTGCCGGCTCTCCGCCGCCGAAATACTTGTCACAGATCTCATCCAGCGTTCCGTCTTCTTTTACTTCTTTTATAAATGCGTTTACCTGTTCAACAAGTTCCGGCTGATCTTTATCAATACCGAACGCATACTCTTCATTTGTAAGATCAACGTCGATCACTTTCGCCGTTTTCGCGCTGCTTCCTTTATCTTCTTCTTTACCGTCTTCTTTGCTTCCGCAACCTGCTGCCAGTCCGGCAACAAGCGCCGCACTTAAAACTACTGCTAAAAACTTTTTCATTTTCGTATTTTTCATTTTCGCACCCTCCGTTTATAATTCCATTGCTCAATGCTGAATAATCATGCATTCCATGCACTACATTCTAACACGTTCTGCATAAAAATCAAGCTCTTTTTTTCAATTTTATGCATTCTGTTTCAGTTTTTATGTATATTATGCGTTACTTTATGCATAAATCTTCATTCTTTATACAGGTTTTTTGCAAAATACACATTTTCGCCGAAACAATTCTTATGCAAGCAGCGTCTTAATACCGAAGTAAAGAAGCACAATGACTCCCAGTACGATTCTGTAGTAACCAAACACTTTAAAATCATGTTTTCTGATATACTGCATGAGGAACTTGATCGCAAGGATGGAAACCGCAAACGAAACGACCGTTCCCAACAAAAGCAGAAATACCTGCATACCCGTGAAATTTAATCCGAATTTAATCAGTTTCAAAAACTTGCGCCGAACATCGCCGGAATTGCAAGGAAAAATGTAAATTCCGCCGCAACTCCTCTTGATACTCCTATGAGAAGCGCTCCCACGATCGTCGCTCCCGAACGGGATGTTCCGGGGATCAGCGCCAATGCCTGAAATACGCCGATGATCAAAACCGTCTGTATCGTAAGCTGAGAAAGTTTTTCCACTTTCGGCTGCTTATCTTTCTGATAGTTTTCGATTACGATAAACAGAATACCGTAGATGATCAATGTCGCGGCAACAACATATGAATTGTTGAACTTTTCTTCTATAAAATCATTGAACGGAAGCCCGATCAGCATTGCCGGAATCGAACCTATGATCACTTTGACCCACAACTGGATCGTCAACATCTTCTGTTTCTGGGTTTTCTTCGGTGAAAACGGATTCAGCTTATGGAAATACATAACGACAACCGCCAGTATCGCTCCAAGCTGGATCACAACATAAAACATGTCAAGAAACGCCTGATTTTGTTTCAAATGCAGTAACTCTTCCAACAAGATCAGATGCCCCGTGCTGCTGATCGGCAGCCATTCCGTGATTCCCTCCACAATACCGAATATAATTACTTTTAATGCTTCTAACATCTTGCTTCTCCTCCTCCGAGAACAAATCTTTCAATCGCTTGCGCAACGCCGTCCTCTTCATTTGACAGTGTGATATAATCTGCAGCTTCTTTCACCTGCGGCTCTCCGTTTGCCATTGCGACGCCGAAACCGACTTCTTTCAGCATCACGGTATCGTTATCTCCGTCTCCGAACGCCATGATCTCTTCCCGCTTAATACCAAGCCTGCTTCCGAGATTGACAAGTCCTGTTCCTTTATTGACTCCCGCCGCGTTCACTTCTATATTATAACGAAGAGATCCGACCAGTTCCAAATCCTCATGACGGGCAAGTTCTTCCCACGCATGTTTTCTCTCGGACATATCCGCAAATAATGCCTGCGTTTTATCGAGACCTCTGTTTTCTCTGTCTACCAGTTCAAAAATATCATCCACCGGAATACGGGTTTTACGCATATATTCCCACATATTCGGATTTTTGTGATATCGTTCCACAAACTCCATTTTTCTGCCGGAGCATATCCCTGTCCATCAAAATATACCTCTTGTAGAGTATCATATTTTCGACAAATTTCCAACGCCTTTTTCGCTGATTTGACAGACAACAGATGTTCTTCTATTACATTTCCCGTACGAGTGTCGATAATCCTTGCTCCATTAGACGTCAGCGCATAATCCATACCCGGAAATTCTCTCAATTCTTCCGGAACTCCCATCCACGGACGCCCCGTAGCTACAAGTACGACGATTCCGCTTCTGATCGCCTTTGCAAGAACTTCTCTTGTCCGCACAGTCAGTTCTTTTTTTATCCGTCAGCAATGTTCCGTCCAGGTCAAGTCCGATCATTTTATCTTATGCGTCATAGATATACCTCTTTCTTTTCCGTTCTGTCTTTCGCTGCTTTTGAAAGCGGCCTTCTCAGCCTTTATCATATCAAAGTTTGCCAAATAACGCAATTTGTAGTATAATGATTATTCAGCACTTAAAAAATGCTTCAAGAAAGGAATTTAAAGCTATGAAATTCTACAAAAAACGGTGGATACAATCAGGCATCATCCTGATCAGTTCTCTCGGAATTGTACTTTCAGTTTTTCCTTCATTTGCAGATGACAACATTGACAATTTAAAAGGACAGACTTCTGCACTCGAAAGTGAATTAGACGGTATCAACAAAGATATTCTCTCTTTGAGCGAAGAGATCTCTGCAACAGAAATGCAGGTTGAGATCTTAAACGGTGAGATTGCCCGTACTTCCGATGCACTTGTCGAAGCTGAAGAAAACGAAAATGAGCAGTATGAAAATATGAAATCCCGTATTAAATATATGTACGAACACGGGAACGCAACACTGCTTGAGATGCTCTTTTCGGCGGAAAACATGGCAGATTTTATAAACAAAGCTGATTTTATCGAAAATCTGAGCGAATATGACAAAACTGCCCTTGACGATCTGAAAAATATTTATAAAAATATCGAAGATCAGAAAAACACATTAGAAACTCAGCAGGATTCACTTCTTGATCTGAAAGATGAACTTAAGAAAAAACAGACGGAACTCCAGGAAAAAGCAAAGGCGACTTCAACAAATCTTACGGAAGTACAAGCCAAATTAGAAAAAGCAAAGGCTGAAGAGGCTGCCCGCCTTGAGGCAGAGCGACTGGAGCAGCTCCAGCAAAACGGCGGCTACGACGATACTATTACAAACAACGGCGGACAGATCGACGCTTCTGCGGATGACGTCACACTTCTTGCGGCGATCCTGCAGTGTGAAGCTCATCAGAACTATGATTCTCTGCTTGCTGTCGCAACTGTAATATTAAACCGTGTGGAAAGTCCTCGTTTTCCGAATACGATCAGAGGAGTTATCTATGCAAGCGGACAGTTTGAACCGGTATGGACAGGTCGTCTTGACGCTGTTCTGAAGAAAGGTCCGACCTCTTTATCTATGCAGGTTGCGCAAGATGCGATCAACGGCGCAAGACTTGCGGCAGTGGCAGACTGTTATTATTTCCTCTATGCAGGATCTACAAACCGACCGGGAGTCAACATCGGAAATAACCTTTTCTTCCCTAGCTGGTAAAGATATCGTTATTGAAACCGAAAACAAAATCCCCGTAACAACGAACTCTTCCAAAAAGTCAGACTTTTTGGAGCAGTTCATTGTTACGGGGATTTCTTACTTTTCAGTTCTATATTTTCGTTGTCTGCACAGCTTAACTTTTCTTTATAAAAGTCGTACCGCACTTCGGACATCTTACTTCAATTTTCCCTTTGCCCTTCGGGATGCGGATTTTTTGTTTACATGACGGACATGTATAAATGTGGTACACTTTTCTCTGCTGCCAGATGTTTTTTTGATTCTGAAACCAATTTCTTATCTTGTATGTTTTCATAAGATATGCCTGATTTTCTGCGTACCGCTTCTGTACATTTCTTGAAAATATCCGAAAATAACAGTAGATCACGACTCCCCAGCCGAAAATATATAAAAGCATGCTCACCGCGGTTTCTCCGAAAAACGCCGATAAAAGAACTACCGCCAATCCCGTGATCAGAAGAAACTTCGATAATTGATCGATACCGTATCTGCCCTGCATAAAACGTATTAATTTTTCTTTCATTTCCATCCATCCTTCTGCATTAATGCCTTTTTGATATGAATAACATTCTCTCTCGTTTCTCCTGCAAAGTCAATTAAAAGAATATAAAATCTTACTGCTTATAACCTGTTTTTATTCTTCTTCATTTAATATATTTCCACATATTGCATCAGAAACCAGATACACAATCTTTGAATCATTTAACATCACATATCTGTCATCCCGACCCGGTTTCCTATATATAATGTCAGTTTCTTTTCTTTTTCATCTTCCTGATAAGTCACTTCTACCGCAGCCCTTAAATCTTCATCCAAACCGTATTCTGATAATTCTTTTTCTTCTGCACAATAATCTGCCGTTGTGGACAGCTGCACAGCTCCAAGGCCTCCGGCTATTGCGATTATTTGTTCCGTCTGCGTCTCGTCTGCACTGTCATATACAACAGAATTTTTATTTTTCGTAATAACTGCCTTCTCAAGATTGCCACTTCCAATCGATGGATAGTCGTCAAGTTGTATCAGATCTTCTTCTGTATAATTTAAATCTTCAATGACCTGACTCGAAACAGTATAAATAGATTTTTCCCCTTTTAATGTTGCATAAATATTGTCCCCTGTATTATTTCCGAAATAAACAGAAATGACATCATCATTATCATCTGTATACTCAATCGTATAAATAGGAACATCCAAACCATAGTCTTTTGCTTCATCTGCATTTTTCAACTTCCGATTTGCAGAAATACTGCCAACCGTATCTGCAATTTCATTCATAATGCTTTGATTAAGCGGAATATCATGATCTAAAGCATCATACCACACACCATTTTCTTTTTCAAAGTTCAACTCTCCATTTTCTATATTTAAAGCGATCTTTTTAATCTTATCTCCTTCTGTATCTGTAATTCGTATCATTGTATTTGCCTGTGCCTGTTCGCTTTGATTCCACGCGCGAACCCACATATATATACATATAAGCGCCACGAAAACAATTATGAGCAAACCTATTTTCCTTTTTTGTGTCATGCTTTTCTCCTCCTGTACCAAACAACAAAACCACTGATTAAAATCACTGCAGGTATTCCAAAAATCATCAGTGTTCCGAATAATCCGGCATGCTGAACAGCATTATATTCTACACTAAGGCTTTTGGCTTCGATTGAGACATTTTTCACATTTTCAAAATTTACTGCCATTATGTTCATAAACAACTGTGTATTTTCCAATTCCGTAAAGGTATCTATAATCTGCTCATCTATCAGACTTCCTGCAGCAATCACCGTCAATCTACTTTCCTTCTCTGTATCTTCCGTAATTTCTTCCGACGCTTCTGCATTTTCTTCTGAAATTTCTGTTTCTTCTGTCTCTGCGGAGATCTCGCTTACTGTTTCTGTCGCATATGCTCCAAGAATATATTCTCCCTGCTTTTGGTCTTGCTCCGTCACTGCAAATGCCTGATCAGACGTTGACATAAACGGAACCGTTGTAATCGTATCCCTTGCCGGATCGTTCACTGTCATCCCATGGGTATTCATAACAAGTGTCATTTCTGACTTAATCTGTTCTGCCAAATCACCGCTTACAGATAATTTGGGGAAAATGCAATAAGGATTATTTTGATAACATCTCGTCATATCTGCAATGTAACCGCCTTCCATCGTCATGCCATATTCAGACAAAATACTTATCAGGTTCGGGAGCTTTTCCCCTTCTGTTTCTCCTAATAGGACGGTCACCTTTCCCCCTTGCTGCAAATACAGCTGCAACATTGTTTTCTCATCTTCTGTCAGATCAGAAGTTACTGCGTTCACAATAAGAAGATCACAATCATCCGGTACAGATGTTGACATAAGTAAATTAACTTCCGACAACTCATATCCATTTTATTCATCAATTCCGTTATCGTTTCAGCAAGCTCTTGTTCCCCATGTCCTGTTGACAAATAAACTTTCTTTGTCTCCTCGCCTGTCACATAATTCAGTGCACTTGTGAGCTGTCCTTCTCCGTCAAATGATGTATACGATGTACTTCCATAATAATAGTAGGAATATTGATCCATCACCAAAATATCATCAAAAGAAACCGTCGTATTTTTTTCCTGTTTCTTCACAGGAAATCACAATCGTATTTTCTGTAGTTTCATATTCTGACAAAACCGACGGATGAAGAACAGGATCTATCCACTCCATATGTATTTTATTCGATAAAGCCGCATATTTACTCAAAAATGTAACGATTCGTTCATCTGTATTTTCTTTTACGGCAATTATCTTCATCGATATTTCTTTATCCATTTCTTTCAGGAAATCTTCTGTCGTATCTGAAATCTCGTAAATTTTTGTATTACTCACATCTATCTTTCGGAATTTTTCCGGTATCTGGCATGCAATCAAGTTTATGACAACTGTAATTGCAAGAAAAACCGCTGTCATCGTCACGCTATACGCTCCATGTTTTTTTGCCGCACTTTCCCAAAGTCGTCTTCTAATCGACTGAACTGTCAAAAATAAAAATAATGTGATCATCGACAAGTACAATACAATTCCGCTCACATCTACAATACTATTTTGTGTAATATCGGTAAAAATATTTGTCAGAGCGAACCCGCCCAAAGACTCTGTAAACAGATTTTCATAAAGCGTCTCTTTCAGAAAATACACTGCTATCGCTACTGCCACTCCGACACAGCCCACTCCTCCCGCAATCGAAAAACTGTTCGTCATTCTCCATATGTAGAAAGCTGCCAGCAAAATAAGCAAAATTATAAACACAAGTCCGCTCATCGCCGTATTTGGAAACAGAGATAAGATACCATCCCATAAATATAGAATCAGAAAAATACCAAACGTCCCTATATACGCAATAATTTGACTTTCTGTAAGCGCTGATAAAAGCATTCCTATAGCTGCAAAAACACAGCCGAGCAGGAAGAACATCAAAATCGAAATATAATCAACTGTCAAATACGCCGTCCCCTGCAATTTAATGATAAGAGGGAAAATACAAAATATAAGATTCGGGATTGCAATTACCGTCACCATCGCCAGGTATTTTCCAACCACAACTTTCCACAAACTCACTGGCGCTGTCAACAGAATCTGATCTGTTTTATTCTTTCTCTCTTCTGCAAATGAACGCATCGTAATCAAAGGAATCCCTACAATAAATACGATCAACGATCCTGAAAGTGTATAAGAAAAATACGGATATCCTGTTGTCATATTATACGCCATGAAATAAATTCCAGTAAATGCAATAAGAAAGGCAATAAATACACACCCTATTATAGACTGAAAATACGCTTTTAATTCTTTTTTATAAACCGCCTTCATCCTCTTTTCCTCCCTCTGTATTCATCTCACATTTTCTGGTTTCCACTCCTATCTGTTTCTCTCCGGTCGGCTTTCTTTCACCCGTCCGTCCTTTACCTGTCTATCTTTCACAAGCGATTCTTCGATTTGCATATTTCTTTCTATATTATCGTTCTGTGTCAATTTCATAAACGCTTCTTCCAAACTCGTTTCAGGCGCCGACAATGAATATAATGTTTTTTCTCTTTCGCAAATTCACAGAAAATCTCTTCTCTTACTTTTCTGTTATTCTGACTGCTTTTATCTCCAGTCACTTTTACCTGTACATAAGTACACTTTTCTCCTTTCACACGCATCTGCATCGCACAAACTCCGGGAATCCTCCCCAGTATTCTATGAATTTCCTCCTCCGAAGCCGATGTTTCTAATTCAATCACATCGTGAAACCCTATCATCTTCTCCAAGTTTTCCAGCGTATCCTGTGCTACCAGCTTTCCTTTAGAAATAATCAGAATATAATCACATACTTCTCTGATCTCCGTCAATATATGCGAGCTTAAAATAACCGTATGGTTCTCAGCCAACTTACGGATTAAATCTCTCATCTCTATAATCTGTTTCGGATCCAATCCAACGCTTGGTTCATCAAGAATAATCATATCCGGAAATCCTAAAATTGCCTGTGCCAGCCCTACTCTCTGACGATAGCCTTTTGAAAGATTTCGAATCAAGCGATGTTCCACATCCTGAACCTTTACCATTTTTCTGCTTCATCAACAGCTTCTCTTCGTTGAGATTTTCTAATTCCTTTCAGCTCTGCTGCAAAATCCAAATATTCCCGCACAGTCATATCCATATAAAGAGGTGGATGTTCCGGCAAATATCCGATATATCTTTTGGCTTTTTCAGGTTCTTTCAAGATGTCATATCCATTAATCAGCACTTCCCCTGAGTTGCCCCCATGCATCCTGTCATAATGTTCATTGTAGTAGATTTTCCTGCTCCGTTGGGGACCCAAAAAACCGTAAACCATTCCCGGCTTAATCTGAAAGTCCAGGTGATCTACGGCTAAATGATTTCCATATTTTTTACCAAATTTTTTACTTCTATCAAAATGATATCCTCCTAACTTTGTATTCTTTCTGTGGATTTCTGCACTCCCCTCTATCTGTGACATATACTTTTTCAATATACTTTAATCTTATTTCCACATATTTCATACAATATATTTGTTTAAGACGATATCAAACCTATGTGAATCTTTTGTGGTAGAACTGTGATATTTTATAACATACATTCATGCACAGCCTGCGGAGTTATATCCCCCTCCTCCATCACTTTCAAAAGATGTTCCCTCTCTTGCGGCAGAACGCACCATGCAAGTCCGCATCCGGCCGAGATCGTACCCGAACAGGAATCAGTCTGCCCGGTTCTTTTCTCTTTTTACAGTACCGTTCCATTGCCATCGCATCCGTTGTCGTATGAAAAGTGATCACAATTTTTTTCTCTCGTTTTTTCATCTTCTCCCCCGTTTCTTATGATTCCATAACACCTTGCCCCGCGCCTGTTCTTCTTATTCCTCAGCAAGCTCTTTTACGGCGCGGATTGCCTCGTCAATTTCCTCTTCCGTATTATAATGGGAAAAACTGAATCTGACCGCACCCTGTATCTTTGTTCCAAGCGCTTCATGCATCAACGGCGCACAATGCGCTCCGGGCCGCGTAACGATCCCATATCTGCCGCTTAATTCATCACTTATCTCTGCCGAATCATAATCGCCGATATTCAAAGAAACGATGGCTGCCCTTCTGTCCGTCCGAAAGTCTCCGTACACTTTCACATTCGGAATTTCAGCGACTCCGTTATAAAAACGGCGCATCAGCTCCAGTTCTCTTTTCCGCAGGCGTTCCATCCCTTCTCTTTCCAAAAATGACAATGCCGCCCGAAGTCCCGCGATCCCGTGACCGTTCAGCGTCCCGGCTTCAAGCGCTTCCGGCATCTGCGACGTATGATGCATATTATAAGAATCTATCCCGCTGCCGCCTGACAAAAGCGGACGGATCTTTACCCCGCTTTTTACATACATACCACCTGTTCCCTGCGGTCCCATCAGTCCTTTATGTCCGGTAAAACAAAGGACGGAAATCCCATATTTTTGTACATCGATCTCCCATACTCCCGCGGTTTGGGAAGCGTCAACAATAAAGAGAATACCATACTTTGCCGCAATCTTTCCGACACTCTCCAAAGAGATCATATTTCCGGTCATATTTGACGCATGAGTACATATGATAGCCCGTGTATTTTTTCTGACTGCCTTTTCCATCTCTTCATATGAAGTGTTAGCATATTCGTGGCATGTAAGAATTGTCATCTCCACACCTTTCCTGCGGCATTCATACAGCGGGCGCAGCACGGAATTATGTTCCAGCACCGTTGTGATGACATGATCTCCCGGATCAAGTATTCCCTTGATTGCAATATTCAGCGCCTCTGTAGAATTTGCGGTAAACACAATCTCACTCGCATTTTCGGCATGAAAAAGCCGTGCCAGCGCTTCTCTTGCATCGTAGACTGTTCCCAATGCCTTAAGCGCCGGCTCCGATGCCCCTCTTCCGAATTTCCCATCTGCCCAAACGCCGCTATAACAGCTTCCTGTACTTCCTTTGGTTTGTGCAAAGTCGTAGCGGCATTATCCAGATAAATCATTTTGTCTCTCCTCCTATATTAACGGATATATATTTTTGCTTCTTCACATTCGGAGTCTATTACTTTTCCGACAACCGACACTTTTGTTTCCATCTGTGCTTTATCAAATTCTTCCAAAATCGCATCTTTTTCTTCTTCCGGAACTGCCGCCAGCAAACCGCCGGAAGTCTGCGGGTCACTGAGCAGATCTACATACATCTCATCGGTATTTCCCGCTTCAAGAAGCTGTGCGACATGATTTCTGTTGCGATATGCTCCCCCGGGAATAAGTCCCATCTGCGCATATTCCTTTGCCCCTTCAATATAGGCGATATCTTTTGGCCAAAGCTCTATCTTCGCTCTGCTCGCCGAAGCCATTTCCCCGCAATGTCCGAGAAGCCCGAACCCGGTAACGTCTGTACATGCATGGATCGTAAACTTGTCCAGTATTTCCCTTGCCTTTTTGTTTAACTGCGTCATCACGGCAACCGCTTCTTTCCCGGCAGCTTCCGAAGCCATCTGTGCTTTGACCGCCGTATTGACGATTCCGCTTCCCAGTTGTTTCGTAAGGATCAGAACATCTCCTTTTTACATCCGAAGTTTTTATAGATGCGATTCGGATGAACAAGTCCCATAACCGACAGTCCGTATTTCGAACGTCATCTTGTATCGAATGTCCTCCAACAAGGACAGCTCCCGATTCAAGAACCTTTTCCGCGCCTCCTTGCAGAATTTCCCCTAAATAATCCGGATCCAGTTTCCCGGGAAAACAGACGATATTCAACGCGATCTTCGGTTCTCCTCCCATCGCATATACGTCGCTTAGCGCATTCGCAGCCGCAATCTGTCCGAACGTATAGGGATCGTCTACTACAGGCGTAAAAAAAAAATCCAGTGTCTGTATCACTGCCGTATCGTCCGAAAGCTTATATACGGCCGCGTCATCCGAAGTTTCAAAACCGACAAGCAGGTTGTCCTCATGAAACTTCGGAAGCCTCCCAAGCACTTTCCCAAGCGTATCAGGACCGATTTTTGCAGCACAGCCGCCGTGTTTTGCAAATTGTGTTAAATGAATCTTCTCCATCTTCCTCATCTCTTCTTCCTCCGAAAAAATCCATAATAGTCGTTTTTATTATGACTCAAATCTACCTGTTTAACAACTGTTTTGTAGATTTCTAAAGCAGACCAAAAAAGAATCTTTCGGACTTCATCCCTCCACCGTTACAAAAAGAACGAAAGATCCGTCTCCGACTCTTTCGTTCTTTTCCTCTGTTTTCCGAAATCTACTTTAGAAAACGATTATTTTATTGTTCTGCGTCTGCGATATGCAAAGAACACACCTGCTCCCGAAAGAACTGCGCATCCAAACAGAAGCGCTGCGTTTGTCCGATCTCCTGTCTGAGGAGTCGTCTTATCCGGTTTTGTCTGCTCCGGCTGTGGTTGAACCGGCTGCTGCTGATTCGGATCTTTCACCTTCTCAAGTTTAGCAACTGCCGCATTCAATACGTTTAATGCGTTGTCTACTTCTGTCTGAGCTGCATCTTTATCAGCCGCTGTTTCTTTTGCCGCATTCAACGCCGTCTCAAACGCTTTCCAGCTTTCTGCTGTGTAATCTTCTTTTTCAAAGCTTCTGCATCTTTAATCGCCGCATTAAGCGCTGTTTTATCTGCGCTTTCCGGCTTCGATTCGGGTTCTCCCTCTCCGCAACGTTTCTTGCCAGCGCGTTTGTCGCATCTAAAGCGCGCTCTGTTTCAGAATGAACGAGCATACGGTCTTTTTCGGATGCCGCCACCGCAGAACCTTGATATGTTCCTTTTCTGCGGTTTTGCCAAATGCTCTACAACATCTGTCAATTCTGTTTTTTCTTCTGCTGTCGCGCTTTCACTGTTCAACAGATATTTTGCTTTTGCCACATCACGGATACCTTGTTTGAACAATTCATAACGCGGTGTGCTGTAGAAGGAAGCGTTAAAGTCCTCTCCTACCGCTTCTCTTTCCATCGGATAAATGAACCATCCGTCGCCCGGCTCCCAGTAACGGTAAGTTGCATCGCCGTGCATATCGTATACATAGTTATCCCATGCCCAACGCATATAGCCGTCTGTTCCTAATGTCATCGTGTACCAGATATCCCAATAGTTGTCGCCCGGATCACTGATCATAAAGTTACTCGGATAATCTCCCGTACATGTGTACATCGTTGTCGTCAGACCTAAGTCTCTGCGGTGATCTGACAGATCGTTCATCTGCTGTACGTTTCCTGTGTTTCCGAGATTGATCGAAATATCATCGATACGGTCTGTAAACTCATAATATTCCGGAGCTGCATAGTTCAGCGCCGAAGAGATCTTAAAGTGGTTTCCATCTTCGTCTTTCACTGATTCGATCATCTCAACCGCTGGTTCAAGCTGATCGAGCCCTCTTTCGTCCATTGAAATATAAGTGATGTCAAACCATCCCATTTTTTTGGAATGTTCCATAAAATCTTTTAAGAACGGTTCCCACATCTCTTTCCACTTTGCAGTTCCCGGATTGTGTGATTCTTTCACTACTTTACCCTGCGCTTCATCATAGTAAGCGATCTGATTGTTCCATGGAACGATACTGTAACACTTGATCTGTCCGATTCCGTTTGCAGGATCTAAAACTTTGCACTCGATCATGAAATTGATCCATGCATCATACCAATCATAATCAAATTCCCATGTTCCGTCCGCTTTCTTCGTCCATTTTACCATCGAAAGATCGTTATAATATGACTGATGATTCCATGCCTCTTCTACGACATTGGCAACTACGTCATGACCTCCGATCGAAACATACTCTTTGATCGAGTCTCTCATCAAATTAAAATGTTTTTCTGTAAAATAGAAATCTTCCCGCACCTCGTTTGTGATGCCGCCCGACGGATTTTCACCTAAACCTAAATAATAATTCGCAACTGAAAACGGATGCTGCCAAACTTGCAGTTCTGTTGCCTCCGGCGCCGGCTGTACAAGGTTCAGCACTTCGATGTTGTACGTAAGCTCGAACGGCTTGTCTAATTCGTCCGCCGAAACCGTAATCGTACCTGTATAATTTCCTGCCGCTGTATCTTTCGGAATCGCGATATTTACCCATGCAAACTGTACATCTTGTGCATCGATATCTTTCTTCCCGCCTTTGTAGATCACATCCGGATAATTTTTTGTCTGCCCCTGTGCGTTACGTCCTTCTTTTGCCGCAATTTCTTTGAGCCATTTAATATCAATATTGTCTTTTGACAAAACCTGTCCCTTTTCATTCTTGAAATCGCTTGCTGTAACCTGAACATTGTGAACGTCTTTTTCTGTCGTCACGACAATTTTAGAATTCAGTTCATCATTCAACCAGGCTGTTCCGTTATAAACGCTTCCGTTTCCTGCTTTCAGCTTATCATAATCAAGCTCTGTCTCTAAGAGTTTTTCATTGCCTACATATGCGTTCATAAATGCCAGAGCCGGATCGACTGTAATCTTAGCTTCTGCTAAAACACTGTTGTCTTCAGCGCTTGCCGCTGTGACAGTAACTGTCTTTTTCACATCGATCTCTTTTTGCAGTCAGTTTTCCATCGTTTACTTCTACAACACTGCTGTCGCTGCTTGTCCACACAAGCTTCGCATTTGCATTCCACGGAATGACAGACGCCGTAAGCTCTGATGAAGCGCCGGGTGTCATCGTCAGCTCCGTCCGGTTCAATACGATCGAATCAGGCACAGTAATTTCATCGTGAAAAACAACAATCTTATCAAGCTGTATTACTTTGCCTTCAATGCTTTCTCCCTCTTTCGGAACGACACGAAGCGTATGCTTTGTATTCGCAAGATCTTTTTTCTCAAATAATTTCTGTTTGTGCATTGCTCCGGCATTTTGTGCCGCCAGTTCTCCGACTTTCACATCGTCGATATAAACGTCGCAGTTCATATGAACTGTATTTTTGCTGGCATGGATCTCTACTCCGGTTCCAGTAAAGATCATCTCATAAGACACATCAACGCCTTTTGCGCTGTAATGCTCTGTTCCGTTATAAAACAAATTTCCGTTGCCGCTTCCCGCAGTCCAAGCGCCTGCCGGCTCGTACTGGATCTTGAAGGGCTCATGATTTGTTGTAAAAACAGCATCGTCAACTTCTGTATATCCCGGAAATTCCGGCTCGGCAATCTCTGCCTCAAATGCTTTTGCATACACAAACTGTACGCCATAAACGCTTCCTGTCCCTGTAGAAGCTTCATTTCTTTTTTCTAAAACTGTGATATGAGCTGTATGATTTCCTGCCGCAAGCGTTTTGCTTTCAAACAATTTTGCCTCCGGTTCTGTCACTGCGGCATAGGCGTCGCATTCTACTGCCTCGCTTCCGTCAATGCTCACGCTGAACATTGCATGATTTGCAGCTTTTTACCGTAAAGCTCCAGTTTTGTTCCGTTGAATGTAATGTCCAATGTCGCGCCTGCCGTGTTGCTCCAGTGCTCTGTAACGGAAGCGTCGCCCGCTCCCGCCGATTCCCATCCGCCGTTATTTGCATTACCGTCTGAATATACAAAACGTGCGTCTGTATCATCGATGATCTCGAAATCATCTGCTGCCGCATTTACGACAGACGGCGCAACCAAAGTGATGACACAGCAAAAAGGCAAGTAGCCATGACATTACCAGTTTTTTGGTCTTTTTCATTTGTCTTAATACCTCCTTATTATGTAGGGGATATCTGTATTTTTGTTTTCCTTTTCCCCATGTAAACTTACTCAACTCAAAGGCTGCATTTCGGGACAAAACATGCCGCTTTCCTATGAGCTGTTATCGTATTGTATCAAACTTTTGCAATACTGTCCTTACACTTTTATCTATCCGTTTATACTTTTTGCCATTCTTTCTTTTTCACCCATAATAAATATTTTTCCTTATGTCCTTCTCCTGTCGTTACGGAGAAACAACGCTGACTGCGTTTTGAAGAATTTCTGCAATCGTATACATATTTGTCACTGCTCCGACTGCCAGTTTTTCCTTTAATCCGTAAAAGTCAAGACATGTGCCACACGTCAGTATCTCGACGCCTTCTTTTTCCAAAATCCTGATATCTTCTAGGCAGTCCGAACCTTCCACCGTAAGTTTCGCGCCTCCGTTGTAAAAAAGGATTTTATCCGGAAGCGTATCAAGCTGCGTCTCCGCAAAAAAGAAACTCTTCATTAAAACTGCGCCCAGCTCATCATTTCCGCTTCCCATTTTATCAGAAGAAACCGCAACGACCGTTCCGATACATGTCGCGCATCCCGCAGATGATAACTGCACTTTGTTCATCCCCTGCGCACTACTGTTACTTCCATTTTCTGCTGCCGGATTGTGATCCGATTCGCCTGCTTCTTTCCCCCGCCTTCTGCCTGCGCCCGGCTTTCTTTTCCTGCGGTCTGTCCTTTTTGATCGCTTTCTGATACAGCCGCGTTCTTCTCTTCTACCGTAATCATCACTTTGTATTCCCGATCGCTGATCTTTTCCGATTCCGCTGACGCGCCGCTGCTTTTTGCCATCTTCATGACATTTTTCATTGCCGTCTCGTTATCTACAAGCACTTCTATCTGTCCTGCTCCCTGTAATTTTCCAAGCGCTTTTTTGTTTTCACTACCGGAATCGGACAGTGATCTCCCATTGCATCTACTGTCATTTTCACCATAAGACATCTCCCTCAAAATTTTATTTCTTATTTTATATTGTATCATGAATCATGCCGTATTTCACTTTGAAAATTCAAGTTGACGAAATCCACAGACAGTAAAAGCTCAGCCTGTGCATTCGTAAAACCGCGCTGCATGGCTGAACTGTTACAATTTAGATTGTTTTATGCTTTCCTGTTGTACATGCTTGTGGTAAACTATAGCTATATTCGCACACACTGTATGGAGAAAGGATATTATTATGTGGATTGCAGACAACTGGAAAGATTATGAAGTTATAGATTGTTCTAACGGAGAAAAACTGGAACGATGGGGAGATTATCTTCTTGTTCGCCCCGATCCTCAGGTAATCTGGAACACGAAAAAGAATCATAAAGGATGGAAACAGATGAACGGCCATTACCACCGCAGTAAAAAAGGCGGCGGGGAATGGGAATTTTTCAGTCTGCCTCAGCAGTGGCAGATTCACTATGGATCTCTTACATTTAATTTGAAACCATTTAGTTTTAAACATACCGGACTCTTTCCCGAACAGGCGACAAACTGGGATTGGTTTTCGGAAAAGATCCGAAACGCGGGACGCCCGGTAAAAGTTTTGAATCTTTTTGCCTATACAGGCGGCGCAACTCTTGCGGCAGCGGCCGCCGGAGCGCATGTCACCCATGTGGACGCCTCAAAAGGCATGGTCGGCTGGGCGAAAGAAAACGCAGTGTCTTCCGGGCTGAAAGACGCTCCGATCCGCTGGCTTGTCGATGATTGTGTAAAATTTGTCGAACGGGAGATCCGCCGCGGCAATACTTATGACGCGATCATCATGGATCCTCCGTCTTATGGCCGCGGTCCGAAAGGCGAAATATGGAAGATCGAAGATATGATCCACCCGCTCATCAAACTTTGCACAAAGATCTTGTCTAAAGACGCCCTTTTTTTCCTTGTCAATTCCTATACGACAGGGCTTGCACCCGCTGTACTTACGTATATGATCTCGACAGAACTAAAGCCATGGAACGGCCATGTAGAGTCGCAGGAAATCGGACTTCCTGTCACTGATTCGGGACTTGTCCTCCCATGCGGCGCATCCGGACGATGGGAATCTGACTGATCACACTTTTATCCGGCTTAATATTTCTCCGATCGGAGCTGAAATCGTCAGTTCTGATCGGATATTTTTTGCCGTTTCTGATTTATTGATCACCGCAAGACGGCTTCCTCTGAAATAATCGATAAATCCTGCTGCCGGATAAACTACGAGAGACGTGCCTCCGATAAGCAGCATATCCGCAGACGCGATCGCCTCCACAGCGCCCCGGATCGTCTCCTCATCAAGACCTTCTTCATAAAGGACAACATCTGGTTTCACGACGCCCCCGCAGGAGCATTTCGGAACACCTTCGCTTTTTTTGACATATTGTGCATCATAAAATTTCCCGCAGTTCATACAATAATTTCTGTGAATGCTGCCATGCAGTTCATACACTCGCTTACTTCCTGCCAACTGATGCAGACCGTCTATATTCTGCGTAACGACAGCCGTAAGTTTTCCCGCCCGTTCCAGTTCTGCCAATTTCAGGTGAGCCGCATTCGGCTTTGCATCAAGAATCATCATTTTTTCTTTATAAAATTCATAAAATGCTTCAGGATACCTCATAAAAAACGTATGACTTACAACCTGTTCAGGTGAAAACGATACTTCTGATGATAAATCCCATCCGCACTTCTAAAATCCGGTATTCCGCTTTCTGTCGAAACTCCCGCTCCGCCGAAGAAAACGATACTTTCACTTTCTTCAATCATCTTTTGCAGCCGCTCTGTTTCCCGCTCATACATTTTTCAAATTTCCTTTCTCAACATGTTTATCCATAATTTCAAGCATTTTTTCCCATACGATATCCGACGTATCCGCAATCCGCTCATTTCGCTTACACACCTGAGCCTTATGCACGCCATGCTCTGCCCAGCTTTTCCCGTCTGATGCGTCATTTAATAAAAGCGGCTGGAAATTATCGAGCAAATGAGCGAATTTTGCATCCTCTGTACTATATTCTTCAAATTCATCCCACAAACTTCTGAAATACGTTCCCTGATCTTTTGGAAGAATACCGAAAATACGCTCTGCCGCTTTTAACTCCCTCTCTTTTTTGACTTGGCGCCCTCGGAATCGTATGCATAAGTATCACCCGCATCTATCTCGACAAGATCATGGATCAGTACCATGACGATCACTTTCATCAGATCAACAGGCGCGTCCATATGCTCTTTCAAAAGTATCGCAGACAATGCCAGATGCCATGAATGTTCCGCATCGTTTTCTTTCCGGCTTCCGTCGGCAAGATATGTCTGCCGAAAAACGCTTTTCACTTTGTCCGCTTCAATAATAAAACGGATCTGCTGTTCAAGCCGTTTCCTTTCTTCTTTCTTCTCCGTCATCTTACTTTTCGTATTTTCGCTCATGCCATACGCCTTCCTTTCTCCTCATATAAATAAAAACCTCCCTGCCGGGGCAATCCCGCTACAGAGAGGATAGCAGACTTTACAGATCGACTTTACCTGTCGTATCGCCGTTAATTACATAATAAGCTGCTGACTCTTCCGGCTTCAGATAGATCTTAACATCTTTCATATCGCCGACTTTATTTTTCAAAACTTTTGACCAAACATATTTTATTTTGTCAAAAATCTCTTTGTCTGTATATTCTTTTCCCGCAAACTGAAGAAACATCTCTGTTTTCAGTTCCGCTTTCTTAGATGCCGCCTTTTTCACCGGCGCTTTTTTCTCTGCCTTTGCCGGAGCTTTTACTGATTTTTTACAGCTGCCTTCTCTTCTGTCTCCGGTGTATCTACCAAAACTGCCGCTTTTGTCTCAAGCTTTTTCGTTGTGTCTTTCTTTGTCTCAATCGCTTTCGCTGCTTCTTTCTTTTCCGGCTCTGCTTTTACAGGAGCTTTTTCAGAAGCTTTCACTTCTGCCTTTTCCTCTGCCTTCACAGCTGTTTTCTCTTCTTCCTTTACTGCTTTCGCCGCTGTTTTAGCCGCCTTTGCAGGCTCCGCTTTGATCGCATTTGCTATTTTAGCCGCTGCCCTTGATGTCGAAGTTGTTTTCTTTACTGCCATACTTGTTCCCTCCTAAAATAATACAACCAAGTATTTCCGATACCGCTCTCTAATCCTGTTCAGTATCACTTATTCAACCCAAATCAAAAAGTTTCATAGGGGATTGTACCTCATTTTTCAGAAAACGTCAAATTTTTATCATTCTTGCTGTAATTTCAGTCCGCCTTCACTGTAATTTTCTTATCATCCGGCTATTTTCCGAGATGAAAAACCTTATGATACACGCATCAGATTCCACCTGAAATGAGCTGCCAAAAAACGGAGCAGCACCGTTGCCGCCAGTCCTAATATCGTACCGTAAGCTTCTCCGAATGCCGTTCTTCCGACTACACAGACGATTCCTCCCGCAATCGCAGCGCATGCGTAAATATGCTTTACAAGAATATACGGAGTCTCGCCTGCCATAATATCACGAAGCACCCCTCCTCCTACTCCTGTAAGCGTTCCGATAAATACAAAGAAAAACACATTTTCCCCGCCGACGGCCCGCACCGCCGCCTGTATCCCCACTACTGTAAATATTCCAAGTCCTGCCGTATCGCACCAGAACATCAGCTTATCATAATAATCTGTCTTTACCCGAGACTCAAAAGCCGTCGGTTTCGCATATGCGATCACAAAAAGAATCGTCGATGTCAGCGCCGCCACAAGAACATAGACCGGATGCGAAAACGCCCCCGGCGGCGTCAATCCGAGTATGATATCCCGCATGATCCCGCCACCTACCGCAGTTGTCGCCCCGAGCACATTTACCCCGAAAATATCCATCTTTTTTTCTATGGCGATCATTGCTCCCGAAGAAGCAAACGCTACTGTTCCGATCAATTCCAAAATAAAAATAAATTCATCCATACCACAAATCCCGCCTTATCAGATTTCCGTTTTCCTGTGTTATGACTGATAACTTCTGAAAAATGCAGAAATATCTTTAAGCATTTTTACAAGTGCGTCAATTTCTTCGTCATCCAGCTTTTCTATCACGGCGTTGGTCATCTGACGATGGAACTGCTCGTGATGATAAAAAGCTTTCTCTCCTTTTTCCGTAAGCGCTATATATACGACCCGTCTGTCCTCTTCACTTCTTTCCCTCTTCACATATGCCTTTCTGACAAGCGCATTGACCGCAGTTGTGAGAGACCCCGCCGTGATCTTCAGCTTTTTAGCTACGGATGACATTGTATTTTCACCGGATAATCCGATTGCTTCTATGATATGCATATCATTATTTGTAATGTCTTTAAATTCTTCGGTTATGATCGCTTCTTTTTCTAATTCCCATATTTCATTAAACAGATTTACAAGCGTATCATTAATTGTTCTGTACGCATCCATCGGACCTCCTCCTTTTCCATATATTGTGTTCCATAACCGACGCTTCTTGCGCCTGCATTTTCGTAACCTATATTATAGCACACACTTTGTTCGGAAAAGAAGCACTTTTTACATTTTACGAAATCTGTCATATCGATGATTCAGCAGTTGTCTTTCATCCATAGATCCGTATTTTTTCAAAAAAAAACGCTGGGCATGTTTTTTAATTCTTCACATACCCCAGCCATTGTCTGTCACGTATACGACTTCGGTTCTCTGATCACCTGTTCCACTATCCCTAAGCATTTCAGATCATCCGCCGTCAGTTTCATCACTTCCGCCGCTTCTGACGCACGCTTGCTGTCTTTCCAGAGTATACTTGCAAATCCTTCCGGAGAAAGAACCGAATAGACAGAGTTTTCCAGAATCCACACTTCATCTGCCACAGCCAGAGCCAGTGCTCCTCCGCTTCCGCCTTCCCCGATCAGTACCGAAACGATCGGAACTTTTATCGAGGACAGTTCATATAAGTTTGAAGCGATCGCTTCTCCCTGTCCGTGCTCTTCTGCTTCCTGTCCGCAAAATGCTCCCGGAGTATCTACGATACAGATCACCGGACGTCCGAACTTTTCTGCCTGCCGGATCAATCGTAATGTTTTCCGATATCCTTCCGGAGACATCATCGCAAAATTGCGTGTCACATTTTCTTTCGTCGTCTTTCCCTTCACCTGAGCGATCACCGTGACCGGAATGTTCCCGAACATTGCAATTCCTCCTGCCACTGCAGGATCGTCTCTAAAAAGCCTGTCGCCATGAAATTCCATAAAATCAGAAAACAGCATATTCACATAGTCTGTTCCGACCGGACGGTCTGTTTTTCTTGAAAGAAGAACTCTTTCCCACGCGCTTATTCCGCCTTTTGACCGCACCTGTTTTGGCATAGTATCTTCTTGTGTAGTGCTTTCAATCTTTTCGGTTTCCCCGGTACTTTCTTCTGTTTTTTCTTTTGTACGGTCATGCATATGCAAAATACGCGCAAGAACGCTTTTCATTTCCGACCGCTCTACGATCCGATCTACAAATCCATGTTCGAGCAAAAACTCCGACCTCTGAAATCCTTTCGGCAGCTTCTTTCCGATCGTCTGCTCGATCACCCTCGGTCCCGCAAACCCGATCAGCGCATGCGGCTCCGCCAGAATAATATCTCAAGCATGGCAAAGCTTGCCGTTACTCCTCCTGTCGTCGGGTCTGTTAAAACGCTCACATACAGAAGCCCTTTTTTCACTGTGCCGTTTCAGCGCAGCCGCCGTTTTCGCCATCTGCATAAGAGAAACGATCCCTTCCTGCATCCTTGCGCCTCCAGAACATGCGAACAAAATAACCGGAAGATTTTCTTTCGTAGCCCGTTCTATCGCTCTTGTGATCTTCTCACCGACCACTTCGCCCATGCTCGCCATCATAAAACGTCCGTCACATACTCCGATCACCGCCGGATGGCCCGCGACCATAACTTTCCCTGTAACGACCGCTTCGTCAAGTCCGGTCTGTTCCCTTAATCTTCGTACTTTTTCCTCATAACCGCTAAATTCCAGAGGATTTTCAAACTTCATCTTTGCATCCCATTCTTCAAAAGTTCCGGGATCTGCGATCATCTCGATCCGCCGTCCTGCATGCATCCTGAAATATCCGTGACACTTCGGACAAATATAATTGTTATTTACGGCATCCTCTGCCAAAATAGCCGCGCCGCACTTATTGCACTTTTTCAGCAATCCTTCGGGAACATTTCTTACTTTTGTATTTTTCGATGTTCCATGTTCTTTCCCTACGGTCTTTTTAAACATATTATGCAGTTTCACTACTCAGCCTCCGAATAAAATCCACATCTGTCTTTCCTGATATAAAATCCTCGTTTTCCGAAATCTCATACTGGTAATCGACATTCGTTCCGATTCCTTCTATAATAATTTCTCCCAGAGCGCTCCTCATCTTATCTACCGCCTCTCGACGGTCTTTCCCGTGAACGATCAGTTTCGCCAACATGGAATCATAATAAGGCAGCACCTCGCATCCGCTGTAAACAGCCGTATCTACACGGATCCCGTTTCCTCCCGGAAGATGCAGATCTGTGATTCTTCCGGCTGACGGCGTAAAATTGCGCTCCGGTATCTCCGCATTGATCCGACATTCGATCGCATGACCTGTCATCCTGATATCTTCCTGCCTGAAAGTAAGTTCCCCGCCGTTTGCGATCCGTATCTGCTCTTTGATCAGATCGATCCCGGTTACGCACTCCGTTACCGGATGTTCCACCTGTATCCTTGTGTTCATTTCCATAAAATAAAATGTACCGTCTTTTTTCCAACAGAAACTCTACTGTTCCGGCGTTTGTATAGCCTGCGGCCCTTGCGGCCTTTACCGCCGTTTCGCCCATTTTTTACGAAGTTCATCTGACAACGCGGCGCATGGACACTCTTCGATCATCTTCTGATGATTTCTCTGTATCGAACAATCCCGTTCTCCGAGATGAACTATATTTCCATATGAATCTGCAATGATTTGAAATTCAATATGACGAGGATGCTCCACAAAATGCTCGATATACATTGTTCCGTCTCCGAATGCCTTTTCCGCCTCTTTGCGCGCCGTCACAAAACAACTTTCAAACTCTTCTTCACGTTGCGCTGTCCGCATCCCTTTTCCTCCGCCTCCTCCCAAGGCGGCTTTAATGATCACAGGATATCCGATGCGCGCCGCTTCTTTTTTCCCTTCTTCCAGATCTAAAACCGCTCCGTTTGTCCCCGGATAACCGGAATCCCTGCCGCGATCATTGTTGCTCTTGCTTCTGTTTTATTTCCCATCTTACCGATCACTTTAGAATCAGGACCGATAAAGGTAATCTCGCACTGTTCGCAAAGTTCTGCAAATTTTGCATTTTCCGATAAAAATCCGAATCCGGGATGAATCGCATCTGCTCCCGAAACGAGCGCTGCGCTGATCAAATTCTGCATATTCAGATAACTTTCCGATGCCTGCGCCGGACCGATACAGACTGCTTCATCCGCAAGCTGGGTATGAAGAGCCTCCTTGTCAGCCTCCGAATAGACTGCCACAGTTTCAATTCCCATTTCTCTGCATGCCCGAATAATCCGAACCGCAATCTCGCCACGGTTTGCGATCAATATTTTTCGATCATAAATCTATTCTCCTGCCATAAACGTCAATTCTGCGCTTACTACTACTTTACCGTCCACACTTGCAACCGCTTTTCCGATTCCTACCGGACCTTTTTGACGAATAATCTTTGTCTCTAATCTCAACACGTCGCCAGGAAATACCATTCCTTTAAACCGGCAGTTTTGTATTCCTCCGAAAAATGCAATCTTTCCTTTATTTTCCGGCGTACTTAAAATCGCCACTGCTCCTGTTTGTGCAAGCGCTTCTACAATAAGTACCCCCGGCATAACCGGTTTATTCGGAAATGGCCTTTAAAAAATTCTTCCGTATATGTTACCGCTTTATAGCCTATGGCAAATTCCCCCGGTTCATAATCTTCGATCCTGTCGATCAGGCAAAACGGATGCCTGTGCGGGATGATCTGCTGGATCTGTTCTATATTTAAGCTTTTCTTTGTCTCTCTTTCCATCTCCGTACTCTGCCTCCCTGATATTTTTACTATGCCGTTTTTGTATCGTTCTTTATTTGATGACAAAAAGAGGCTGTCCGTATTCTACCGCCGCTCCGTTTTCGACAAGAACCTCTTCTATCGTTCCCTCAAAATCACTTTCGATCTCATTCATAAGCTTCATCGCTTCCACGATCCCGAGAACCGTTCCCTTTTCTACTTTGTCTCCTGCCTGCACGAAAGGAGTTCCTCCTTCTTCCGGCGACGCATAGAAAATTCCGACAAGCGGAGCTTTCACTATTTTGCCTTCTAATAAGACTTCCGCATTTTCTTCTGTTCTTGCAATCTCCGCTTCTGTCTTTGTTCTTCCTGCCGTTTCTGCCGATACTGATGTGCAGACGTTTCCGCCTTTTTTCAACTTCAGCTTTACTCCGTCTTCTTCGTATTCAAATTCGTCCAATCCGAATCCCGACACAGCTTCTACCAACTGAAGGATCTGTTCTGTCTTCATTTTGCACCCCGCCTTAATCTTCATATTTTTTTTTTCACGAGAAGAGAAGCGTTATGACCTCCGAATCCCAGTGAGTTTGTCAATACATAGTTTACATCCTTCTTGACCGGTGAGCCTACCGCATAATTTAGATCACATTCGGGATCGACATTTTTTTGTTCCCATTGTCTGATGAATGTATCCGTCCTGAATGCTTTTTACACATACGATAAACTCAACTCCGCCTGCCGCTCCGAGAAGATGACCGATCATCGATTTCGTTGAGTTAACGACAACCTGATCTGCCGCGCTTCCAAGTGCGCTGCGTATTGCTCTTGTCTCAAACAGATCGTTGTGATGCGTGCTTGTTCCATGTGCATTAATATAGTCGATCTGCTCTGCCCGTACGCCTGCTTCCCGCATTGCAAGCTTCATCGCCATTGCGGCATGCCCTCTCCGTCTTCTGCCGGTGATGTGATGTGCCATGCGTCCGCCGTTGCTCCGTACCCTGCAAGCTCTGCGTATATTTTTGCGCCCCTTGCCTTCGCATGTTCCAGTTCTTCCAAAACAATAATGCCTGCTCCTTCTCCCAAGACAAATCCATCTCTGTCTTTGTCAAACGGTCTTGATGCACAAGTCGGATCTTCTGATGTAGAAAGCGCCGTAAGCGCCGTGAATCCTGCCAGACCTGTCGGAGAGATCGCGCTCTCCGCTCCTCCTGCAACCATGATATCTGCATCACCATACTGAATTGCCCGAAAAGCATCTCCGATACAATGTGAACCGGAGGCGCATGCCGTCGCGACATTTGTGCATTTTCCCCGAAGTCCAAGCCGGATCGAAATATTTCCCGCCGCCATATTTGAAATCATCAGCGGAACCATCAGCGGATGAACTCTGTTCGGCCCTTTTCTTTAGGATCGTCTCATAATTATCTTCCACACATTTTAAGCTTCCCACACCGGATCCGACGATCACGCCTGCCCTGTAAGGATCTTCCTTTTCCATGTCGATTCCGGCATCTTCAAACGCCTCTTTCGCTGCTGCCGCCGCGTATTGTGTAAACAATTCCATTCGTTTTGCAGATTTAAAATCAAGCCGTTCTCTTGCATCAAATCCTTTTACCTGCGCTGCGATCTTCACTTTATAATCAGAAACGTCAAATTGAGTGATCGGTCCGATTCCGACAGTTCCTTTTTTAATCTCATCCCAAAAACATCCACTGTATTTCCGATCGGAGTAACAGCTCCAAGACCGGTTACAACAACTCTTCTCTTCATACTTCCTCCTTTTCAAGCGGAGCGATTATAATTACATCGCCATGCCTCCGTCTACGCAAAGCACCTGCCCGGTAATGTATCCGGCCTGCTCTGATGCAAGAAACGCAACAGCCTGCGCCACATCTTCCGCCTCTCCGAATCGCTCCATCGGAATTTGCAGAACTGCCTTTTCTTTCACTTTTTCCGAAAGAACCGCTGTCATTTCCGTCCGGATAAATCCGGGCGCGACTGCATTTACTGTAATTTTCCTTCCTGCAAGTTCTCTCGCCGCTGATTTTGTCAGACCGATCACCCCTGCCTTAGATGCGGCATAATTTGCCTGACCTGCATTTCCAAGTACCCCGGACACCGAAGAGATATTAATGATCCTTCCGCTTCTTTGACGTATCATTGCTCTTGAAACAAAGCGTATACAGTGAAACGCCCCTTTAAGTTTGTATCTACGACCGCATCAAAATCATCTTCCGACATCTTCATAAGCAAACCGTCTTTTGTAATTCCCGCATTGTTGACAAGAATATCAATTCTTCCAAACTCTTTCATAACCTCTTCAAACATCTTTTCGCATGATTCAAAAGAAGCTACGTTACACTGAATCAGTTTTACCTGTCCTCCCGACGCTTCAATCTGCTCTTTTACTTTTTCAGCTTCGTCTTTCGACCTATTATAATTAATGATCACGACTGCGCCTTCTGCCGCAAGTTTCACCGCGATCGCTCTGCCGATCCCCCGGGATGCCCCGGTTACAACTGCAATTTTCCCTTTTAACATCATTTTCCTTCCACTTTCTGTCGCTTTAACATAACTGTTCTGCCGCTTTTTCTGCTTCTTCCCATGTACCGACATTGAAACATTTTACATTTCTGTCAATCCGCCGTATAAATCCAGACAATGTCTTTCCCGGCGATCTCCACAAATGTATCTACCCCCTGCGGCGATCAGTTTTTCCACACTTTGCTGCCATCTCACAGGAGATGATACCTGCCGTATCAAAAGATCCTTAATCTCTCCTGTTTCTCCCACAAAATCCGCAGTCACATTCGATACATAAGGAATGACCGGTTGATTCAGCCTGACATTCTCCAAAACACGCGCAAGCTGTTGTCCTGCAGTTTCCATCATCGGAGAATGAAACGGACCGCTCACATTCAATAAAATAACTCTCTTTGTTCCTGCTTCTTTCAGGCTACTTCCCGCTGTTTCCACTGCGCTTTTTTCTCCTGTGATCACCAACTGACCGGGACAGTTATAATTTGCGATCCATACATTCGGAATCTTTTCCAATACTTCTTCTGTCCGAGCGCCTGTAAGTCCGATTACAGCCGCCATCGCCCCTTTGTTTGCGGGAACGGCTTCTTCCATAAAAATCCCGCGTTTTCTCACCATCAGAACTGCGTCTTCTGTAGAAAATGCTCCTGCCGATGCTGCCGCGCAATATTCGCCTAAGCTCAATCCCGCTGTAACGTCCGCAGTCATCCCCCATTCTCTTAATACATGCTCTGCTGCCATACTGACAGTTACCAAAGCCGCCTGTGTATATTCTGTCTTATCAAGAAGATCATTTTCTCAAAACACAACTTCCGCATATCAAGCGACAATAATTCAGACGCCATATCAAATATGTCTTTTGCCGTCCTGCTGTTCTCATAGAAATCTTTTCCCATTCCGGCTGTCTGTGCGCCCTGACCCGGAAAAATATATGCAGTCTTACTCATAAAATACACTTCCTCTGATTTGTTTTTCTGTTCCTTTTACTAACTTTCGGATCAGCATTTCACATGTCATCTTCTCTGTGACAAGTCCTGCCGACTGTCCTGCCATCAGGCTTCCGTTTTTTACGTCACCTTCAACGACTGCTTTTTTAAACCGCCAAGTGTCAATGCTTCCAGCTCTTCAAAAGACGCGCCCTCTTTTTTCTTTTTGCAGATACAGTTTCGTCATCTGATTTCTAAGCGTCCGCACCGGATGTCCGCATGATCTTCCGGTAACTTTTGAATCGATATCTCTTGCCCTTATAATTTCATTTTTATAATTCTCATGAACCTGACATTCCTCTGTTACGATAAATGCCGTTCCCATCTGAACTCCTTTTGCTCCGAGCATAAATGCAGCCGCAATCCCTCTTCCGTCTGCAATTCCTCCTGCCGCAATGACAGGAATCTTTACCGCATCGACAACTTGCGGTACAAGAGTCATTGTTGATGCCTCTCCGATATGCCCTCCTGCTTCCGTTCCTTCTGCGACAACCGCATCGGCATGACAGCGTTCCATTCTCTTTGCAAGTGCAACAGACGCAACAACCGGAATCACTTTTACATCCGCTTCTTTCCACATCTGCATATATTTTTCCGGAGAACCGGCTCCCTGTTGTAACAACTTTTACCTTTTCTTCCACAATTACCTTTGCAATTTCATCTGCATACGGACTCATAAGCATAATGTTGACTCCGAAAGGTTTATCTGTCATCTTCTTTGCCTTTTGTATCTGCTCTCTCACCCATTCAGGAGGAGCGCTTGCCGCTCCGATAATTCCCAGACCGCCTGCCTCGGATACTGCCGCTGCCAGATGATATTCTGCAACCCATGCCATCCCGCCCTGAATGATCGGATATTCAATTCCCAAAAGTTCCGTTATTTCTGTTTTCATTTTGACAATACTTTCTCCTGATACTTTTTTCTTTTTTATTATCGGCCTCTTTGTTTCTATTTTCATTTTTTATATCCGGTTTTTTATTTTTTACTCTTTGTGAGCCTCCATATATGCCGCCGCATCTTTGATCGTTGTGATCTTTTCCAGATCTTCGGAAGGAATCTCTACTCCGAATTCTTCCTCAAACGCCATCACCAATTCAAAAAGATCAAGTGAATCTGCCCCCAAATCTTCTTTAAATGATGTGTCCTCTTTTAAAGTTTCGATTTCTACATTCAATGCCTCTGCTACGATTTCTTTCATTCTCTCTGTCATGATAATTTCTTCCTTTCTTTTCTCTTTTACTTTATTTTTTATCCACAATTTGTTTTCGTTTGATCTCTCAAAGAGATTTACCATTCTAAAATACTTCCAGCCCATGTCAGCCCTGCGCCAAATCCGGCAAGCAATATTTTTTGACCTTTTCTCAATCTTCCCGTTTGAACAAGTTCATCCAAAAGGATCGGAATCGATGCGGCAGATGTATTTGCATAATTTTCCATATTTATCGGAAAACGGCTCATATCGACTTTTAATTTCTTTGCCGCCGCTTTCACAATCCTTTCATTCGCCTGATGCAAAATAAAAAAATCAATATCTGCAATTTTCAGTCCCGACTTTTCTAAAAGCTCTTCTGTCAGCTCCGGTACTTTTCTGACCGCAAATTTAAATACTTCCTGCCCATCCATGCAAATTCCTGTTTTATGACTTTTCTTTTTCCGGCTGATATCTTCTGCATTTTTACTTACGTCATCGTGTTCTTCCACTGACGATCCTTCATCACTTTTGATAAGACATCTTTTGGATTATCATCCTGTTCTTCAAACAGACTTTTTGATCTTAATGTCAGCACAAAATCTTTCGTGCCGTCAGAATGACCTGTCTGCCAATAATGATCACCTTCTTCCGCTTTCAGTATCAGCGCGCCTGCGCCGTCGCCGAATAATACAGATGTGCTCCTGTCACTCCAATCCACAAGGCGACTCATGCTTTCTGCGCCGACTACAAGAATCGTTTTATAGATTCCTGCGCGAATATATGCCTGCGCTGTATTGAAAGCAATCACAAATCCCGAACAAGCTCCGTTCAGATCAAATGCCAACGCGTTCTGGGCGCCGATTCTCTTTTGAACAATACACGCAGCCGATGGATAAATCACATCCGAAGAAGATGTCGCAGTTAAGATCAATTCGATCTCATCCGCATTTACTTCTCCGTTTTTCAACGCCCGGGCCGCAGCCTCCGCCGCCATGTCTGATGTTGTCTCTTCTAATGCCACATGCCGGAATCTGATTCCGGTTCGTTCTCGTATCCATTCATCCGACGTCTCCATGACATGCGATAGTTCATCATTGCTTACTGTCCGAATCGGTAAATACGATCCCGTTCCACAAACTCTTCCTATCATTTTTCTTCTCCGTCATATTTTATTTGATTCTTAAATATTTTGACTTTCAAAGTATAACACTAAAAAATAATTTGTCAACTGTTTTTTTCATAATCTTTCCGTTCAATCCGTAAACAATAATTTAGAGCAGCAAGCTCAGGTTATTATTTTAATTACAAATCACTTATCTTAAATGTGGAATAGCCTTCGTAATAATAACTGTGATCGATACCTTTCATATAAACCTCACGGTCATTGATTCTGTTCGTCAGCGCCTGCTTTAATATATGTTTGATTTCAATATCTTTAACAGGACTGCGTTCCATGGCAGAAAGATAGTCCTCTTTATCTACACGGCTCCAATCGATTACCTGACCTTTCTTTTTTTAAAATCAAATCAAGCCAATTCTTGTTTGCCGTTTCCCTCATGTTATTCATTTCCATATTTTTCTATAATTTCATCATATGTTGATTGAGGCATTTTTTCGATATTTTCAAGAGCTGCTTCTAAATACATAATCGGAGCAAAACGAAAATTACCTTTTGAAATATTAACAGTTCTTATCTGTCCGGCAAAACCATAAATTAAATATTTGTATATTTAAAAGTTTTATTCAAATAGCCGCTTTCAAAAAGTTCTATTGCTCTTTTTTCTTCAAATTCTATATGTTTATTTTCTTTCATAGCAGTTTCCCTTTCTATAATTTTATATAGTATTTAATTGTAAATTATATATGTCTTTTTGACTATGTCCGCAAAGCCTTATTTTATCGGCTCTACGGGCATTTTGCTTTTGTGGTAAACCTCACATATCTAGGTCTATCTTCTTATATTTTCGCTATCAATCGTGGTTAAAATCGTGGTAAATACTTCTATGCAATTAGACGCTGAACCTCTGATTTTGCGGTATCTATGGACGCATGAGCGTACCAGTTCATTGTGATCCTAATGTTTGAATGTCCCATGATATACTGTAAATCTTTTGGGTTCATGTTCTTGCTTGCCAGCCTTGTGCAGAATGTATGGCGTAGCGTATGCGGTGTGATATGTGGCAAGGGGTTGTCCTTATGGTGCTTGTTGTATTTCTTTACCATACGGACAAATAAAGTGCTGTAATCAATCGCAACTTTTGGCTTGCCTTTCTGATTGACAAATAGGAAGTTGCTCCGTCCGTCTATCACAAATGGTTTTGCCTTTGGGCGTTTCTTTATCACTCGTTGAAATGCTTGTATCGTTTCCTTGCTTAATGGCACTTGCCTTGTTCCACTCTTTGTCTTAGGCGTTTCAATATAATAACCTTGTTCCTTACTCTTTAGTAACTGGTGGTCGATAACTACAACCTCATGGATAAAATCAACGTCCATGATTGTCAGTCCGCACAGTTCCGAGATACGAAGTCCAGTTTTCAACAGTATCAGCACATCATCATAATACTTATGATACACGTTATCTGTTTTAATGAAAGACAATAAGGGCTTGTTCTTGTCCCTCTGTCAATGCCACTTTCTCTTTGGTATCATTTTCTAGGACTTCACTCAACTTGAAATCAAAAGGGTTCTTCCTTACACAATCGTCTTGTATGGCGATATAGAATGACGCTTTTAACGAGCGTTTATGGTTGTTAATGGTATTGTAGGAAAAGCCTTTGTCTTTCATGCGTAATGCCCATTCCTTAGCGTCAGAGGGTTTTATCGTATCAATGCTCCTAGCACCCAACTTGTCCTCTTTCAATAACCGCATGAGTTGTTCCCGTTGTTTTATTGTGCTTTTCTCTCACATTTGCCCTCTGTGTGTTCTGTTTGGCATAGAGTTGGCAAAGCGTCATTTTCTTGCCTGTGCTGTCGATACCGTCCTCAATATCCCGTCTTATCTGCTGTTCCAGTTCACGAAGTGAGGGTTTTCCCCGTTTTCCCTTTGGTGTTGGGTCTGTGTGTGTCAATCTCCAAGCATACACATATTTTGTGTTTCCAAATGCGTCTACATATTTATATAAGTATTTCCCGTCTGTTCGTTGGCTCTCTCCAGTATGCAGGATACGTCCTTTGCTATCCCGTCTTTTTTCTTTCATGGTGTCTGCTCCTTTCCTTGTTGGAAAGAGCCTTGATATGACTTGTGTTCATCATAACACATACAAGGCTCATTTGCATTAGATTGCGTCCAATTTATCAATAACCTTTTCAAACTGTCGGCGTTTAATCTGTATGCGGTTGCCATTCATAATGAGCCAGCCAGCGTCCTTATTTTCCTCTGCCAAGCGTCTTAGCTTGTTTTCTCCAATACGGAAATATTTTGACGCTTCTTCAATGGTAAGGGTGTATTTTTCCCATACGGGAATATCGTTGTTATTCATCAGATACCCCCTTTCCCATGTTTCGTGTCATACTGGATATAGGGGATAAGGTCGGTGCGGTTTATCCTCTGTAAATGGGCGGTCAGTTTACTGGAAAGGGAAGTGCTGTATCTTGCCTTATCAAGCATAGTTCCCACCCGTTCCAGTCCACCTAATGCGTCATGTTCTTCCAAGAAATAAAAACTTTTGACAGCAGAAATCACGCCACCCTCTGTGAGCCATTGCTGTGTTTCCTCAAGGGAATTTTGCTGTTTTGGTACTTGCAGTTTCAAGACTTCCACAGCCCCTAAAAAGCGTTCCCAAAACCGACACGTTTTCCATCTGCTTTTATTACTTTCATTTCTGTTTGGCACGACAAAGCGTAGGTTGTTTGCCAATAACCCGAAAGCCAGTTTCCCAAGTTCCAGCGGTCTGTCTTTGAATGTCATGGCAAAGACATGAGCCTTATCATCACGCAGTTGCATTTCTGTCCGTTTCCAACTGCCGACTTCATTAAGTGTCTTATTATGTTTTGAACATACTTCCTTATCCTTGTCATAAAAGCGGTAGGACAATCCCGATTTACCAGCACCGATATAAACAGTCTTTGCGGTGTCGAAATCATCAAACTTGCTTTCATCAAAGTGGTAGCCCTCACTATTCGAGATAAATTCCTCTTTTTCGCATTTCTTCTTTATCTGCTCTATGGTAAAGAATGGCTTTTCGTTCTTATCATCAATGGCAATATCAAGCCTTGTGAAATGGAAATTATCCAGTCCGTATCTTCGCTCACAATGTTTGAACATATCCCCAAAGGTATAATTCCTACTGTCGAGAATACGGAAAATATCATCACAACCTCTGCCGGTCATAACAAGATAACAGCCTAACCCTTGTGGGTTGTCCTCTGTCTTTCTTGCGTCCCCCGATACATAAATATCTCCAATCTGCCAGCGTGCTTGATAAGTCTTGAATTTAACGCTTGCCGGATAGACATTGAAAATGTCAGTCGGTAAACCTAAAATGTGCATGATGACATCTTCTGCGGTTGCGGTTTCAAATACAATGCTGATGTAATCAATCTTAACGGATAAATTTTCGTGTGTTGCGATACTTCATTACTCCTTTCGTATGCCCCGATTTTTTGCGGGGTATAAATTGCATTTTTTCCTTTATTTATCACAGTTTCTAGGTACTATGACATGTATACGCAGGGCGGTGTTACATATACGCCCTTTACGAACGCCTAAAGGCGTTCCCTTTCTTCCTGTGTCTGCCCCGTTCTTAACGCTCACGAGCCTTGTAAGGCTCGTGGCTAAACGGAACAGCCCCAGTCAGAAACCTTGTTTTCGGTCTGATAGTCCCTGCTTATTCATGCTATCAAAGCGAAAATATATATTTTATATGCTTACTTAAGCGTGTGATTGACCCTAGCGTGCTTAATCACTCTGTCTAATACGATAATAACTCCATTAGAATTACTTGTCAAGAAGTTTTTGTTGACTTTTAGATATAGATTAAGTATGATATGCTTATAAATACCAAGAAAAGCAACGAAAGGAGCGGTTATACTAAGTTATGGAGCATTATGAAAAGAAAATCAGTTTCTTAGGAGAGAACATACAGACCATAAGAAAACACAGAGGAATGAAACAACAGGAACTTGCGGACAAAATCGGTATCAATATGCAGAGCCTTTCCAAAATTGAACGAGGTGTGAATTATCCTACCTTTGATACGTTAGAGAAGATAATGGACGTGCTGGGTGTAACGCCCAATGAATTATTGTCGGGAGAATGGAAGTATATAGACCACACCGAGCCATATATCATGGATATTATCAAACGGAACAAGAACAAGACCTGTCTGAAAATGAATTTTCGATGATGAAAAAGAATTTTTACAAGGCATATAAACTCATACAGTATATCCAAACTGAATTTTTCGATTGAAGAAAAAATCAAGCAGTTGATACAGCGTCAAAAACTGGAACGCATTTGCATAAGGAAATGCAGGGTTAGACCGATACAGAGAACATATAAATACCATGACCCTTATGATGATTGGATATTTCGTCAGCTTGCGGATATAGACAACAGAAACAACATTCCCCGATTCCATAAATGCTAAGGGTATGCTGATTTTATTGTGGCGGATATATGGAACTGTTATAATATGGATATGAAGAAAGCGACAAATTTGAAAGTTTGAAAGTTTAATAATTTTCAAACAGCCTCATTGCATGGAAATAAGAAACAGACTATCCTTAAAGTAGGAGGTGGCACAAATGGCAAATGAAGATAAAAAAGATTTTAATGCTATGTTGCATGATAGTAAGGATATGCCAAAATTTCAAATTATCATAGACCAGAAAAGTATTGAGAAATATGGTGGAAACAAAATGTATTTTGCTCCCCCGATTGACTATGACAAAGTAATGAAAAAAGTTCCGTATGGTAAAGTGATTACGGTTGGAAAAATACGAGAACACTTTGCAAAATTGAGTGGTGCTGATTTTACAGAACCTATTACAGCGGGGATTTTTGTTTCTATTGCAGCGTGGGCAAGTTATCAGCGTACAGACGATGAAACACCTTATTGGAGAACATTAAAAGCCAACGGTGAACTCAATGAAAAATATCCAAATGGTATCGAGGCACAAAAAGAGAAATTAGAAGCAGAGGGACATACCATTCTGCAAAAAGGTCGTAAAACTATCCGATACTATGTAAAGGACTATGAAAATTCTCTTTTTGATTTGAAATAGGCAAATTCTATTTCACAATTTCATATCTCTATACACAAAGCAGTTAGTCTTAGGATTGACTGCTTTTTTCATACCTAAATTTCAGATTGGAGTGATGAAATGGTGTTTGTTAGAGCTGTTCAATAAGATTATCGGTGCATAAAATTTTATTGTGGTGCAGATATGAAAATGATATAATGTGGATATGAAGAAAGCGACAAACTTGAAGTTATCAAACAGCGTTCATTGTTTCGCTTTGTGGCATTTTTACACACTGCTGAATCACACCTGTAACATATGTAATGGAAGTCTGACATCGTTTCATAGTGAAGATAGAAGGTGGAACGATTGACCTCTGCTACTTCACAGATTTCTTTGACTGTAATATACTCAAAATCTTTTTTTTGCCAGAAGTGTCAGAAAGGCTTCGTCCATTCTGGCTGCAGTAGCAAAATATCTGCTTTCTGATCTATTCAATCATTCCCACCTTCTTTCGTGTTTTTGTTTACTTCTCACTGATTTCTTTTGCCAGTTCCATGATTTCAAAAGCGTATTTCTGCTTGCCCTGAGCCAGCAATTTTTTGTAGATGGGGTAATTAACGCCCATACCCAGCAGCCCGATAATGCCGACAATCACGCCGAGAACAAACATAGCAGTACTACCGTTGCCGATAACCTTCATGGAAAGGCACATCCCGACACCGGCTACCAACGCTGTGATAATACCGAAGGTGTAGGTAAAAACGTTTGCGGGAAGCTTGGCTTTTGCATCCAGCTTGCGAAGAGCGACCACCTTGGAGGTGTCCTTGGGTGCATATTCGTTTGCGAGTTGTTCTGCATAGATTTTATCTGTATTCATGGCTTGTTGCCTCCTTCATTTGATGGTTCTATGATACCAGCAAAGAACGAGTAACGGAACAACACTGACGGCAGTTTGTGTTGAGTTCAAGAATTGTGTAAGTTTCGATTTTCTTAATTCTACAAACTGAAATTTATCTTTTTGCATAGATTAAATCCATCATGCCATTATATGACTGTGTTTTTAGCAGCCTCAACTTAATTTCATGGTCAGCTTTTTCAAAAAGTCGAATACCTGATCCTAAAATTGTTGGAATGACGGTTATATAATAACAATCTATTATATCTGCTCTAACCAACTGTTGGATTAAGTTTGCACCGCCACATATCCAAATTCCGTTTCCGTTTTCTTTTCGTAGCTCTTTTATCAGTTCAACTGGGTTTTTGTTGACAAAATGGATTTTGTCGGAAGACTTTTTTTGCTTGTGTGTCACAACATAGGTTGTAAAATCGTCATAAACCCAATCTTCTGGTGAAAGCTCTGTAACAATTTGATGATAAGTATTCCAACCCATTACAACGGTATCTATGTCTTTCACAAATTCAGAATATGAATCAATATTATCCTCATCATTGCCCTGTCCAGTCAGCCACTCAACACTGCCTTTGCTGTCTGCAATATATCCGTCAAGGCTCATTGCAATAAATAAACTAATTTTTTCATAAATTCCCTTTTCGATTTATAAATTCAAGATTTATTGTTCCTTTATCATCACATAATTTGTAAGAAAAATTCCTTGTCGTTCTACCTGTCGTTCCTTTACAACTTTATACCCTCGTTTTTCAAAAATGGTTTTGCTGTAATAGAAGCATAAGTTGTAATTTTTCCATCAACCGCTTGTTCCAGTTGGTTACAAATAGCTGTTGCAACCCCTTTTCCTTGATAATTAGAATGAACAAACAAGCGGTCAAGATAACCGTCTTTATCTATGTCGCCAAAGCCTACGATGATTTTGTTATCTATAGCAACTATACTATAGTGCTCTTGAAGTGACTGATTCCATTTTTCTAAATCCGCTTGACCTGTTGCCCACACATCGCTGTCTTTGTTAAGATACTGCTTTACAGTGCTCGTTGCAATCTCGGCAGCTCGTTGCTGTGGAAAATGGAATACACCTGTAGACAAACAACAGAATGCAATAGATTCCACACCAGTATCAGCTGCAAGTCTTAGACACTCTCTGTAACAGCTTGCGAGCAGTTCTTCATCTTTTTTTTGTAACTTTCCACTGTATAATTGGACCTACTGTATGAAGAATATATTTTGCCGGAAGGTTATATCCTGATGTAATCTTTGCTTTTCCAGTTTCCTCTTCATGTCCCTGCTTTGTCATAATCTCATGCATTTTCAAACGCAGTTCAACTCCTGCATAAGTATGGATAAAATTATCAATGCAGGCATGCATTGGCGAAAAGCAACCAAGCATCTGTGAATTGCACGCATTTACGATTGCGTCACATTTCAAAGTGGTAATATCGCCCTGCCAGATATATAATCTCGAATCGGATTTTACAGGTGCAAGCGTGTCAATATCTGTGATTCCACGCTCCCTATTTCTTTCCGTAAGATATTCGTCCTGTATTTTTAAAAATTCTCCGCTGACCGGTCTTGGCGGTCTGATATTCATAAGTGAGCGGAGCAGATTCTCCTGCCCCTGCTTATCAGTGGGAATACTCTGTCTGACAAACCTTACTTCTTCTTTTAAAAAGATACTGAATCAGATATTCTCTTCGTTCGTCCTGTGTCATAATACCTGCCCCCTTATATCTGTAATTGCTCTTTCCATGTCACCCTCAATACCGATTGCACGTTTTCCGAAGCTTTCCGGAACCACTGCCTCATCCATATTCAGACGTATCAGACTGTAAGAGCTATTCTCCCGCACCATTTTTTCAAAAGGAAATCGTATAATAATCGGGGTGTTAAATCCAACTCCAAGTTCCAGAAGAACAACTTTTTTATTCCTATTTTGTTTCAGAAAATCCGCATACCTGTCAGCTGCCTCATGCCATGCTTCATCTTCCACAAAATAGTTATCACAACGGAGATTCATCTCCATTCTGCCTCCACATACAGGGCATTTCGGCACAAGTTCTGATGGAATCAGGCATTCTTTCCTTGCTTCATCCATCTTTCTAAACACTTCTTGTGCATCGTAGGTCTTTGGATGACAGGCTTTCTGACACTGTATTTTTCCATAATCTCCCTGCGTTGCAAATATTCTGTTTTCATCAAATCCCGCTTTGTAAAACTGATGGTCCACATTGGTTGTAAGTACAAAATATTCTTTTCTTTTTACAATATCATAAAGTTCTTTATAAAGTGGTAATGCAGGCAGATCAAACCGGTTAAGCAAAGCTGCTTTAGACCAATAACCCCACTTTGCCTCTTCCGTTGGGAAAGGATAAAAACCTGCAGCATACATATCTGTCATGTAGCGACTGCCATATTTTTCTATAAATTCCGCAAAATTATCTGTAAATCTTTTACCACCCATACTTATTCCGGCAGCTGTTGATGCACCAGCTCCCGCTCCAATCAGTATGCAATCGGCATTTCTTATATATTCTACCGCCCTGTCAATCCTATATTCATATGTATCCTTTTGGAATACATAATCCCTTGCCGGAGTACTACATAAAAAGTTTCTCCAGTCAGCATACCCTTTTCTGATTTTCTTAAAAATCATAATGAACCTCTTTTCTCAATACACTGCTTCGGACAAATTTCTGCACATCTTCCGCAATGCAGACAATGATTCTGGTTGATAGTAACCGGAACTGAAGATATATCAATGCATTTTTGCGGACATACAGAGTAACACAATTTACATCCAATACATTCTTTTCCAACAAAATAACCAGTCTGGACAGCTTCTGCTTTTCCAATTGTTATAGTATCCCTCACAATATTTGATGGATTGCTGATATCAAAATACTCTCCCTGTGCCTCATACAGCCGAAACACTTCGATTGCGTCTTTCGTATCTCCCGGATAGATTTTCTTCATATATGGATTTTTTTCAAACATAATATCAAGATTCTTTTTTCCGATGTTCTTTATTTTTCCACGCAGAGACACCGCAATTTTGTTTCTTTTGTTGCGGATATTGCCACATACTGCTGCTCCATTAACTGGTCATAAAATGCTTTGCCCTTTGCTGTAAGAAAATACACACCTTCTTCATCATAGTACATCATATCTATGATTCTTGTCTGAGGATGTCCATCTGAACCTATCGTTGCAACTGTTGTTGAATGAATTTCATCCACCAGAAGTTTGAGATAGTCCATTTTTGTCATTTCAAATTCTCTCCTTTTGCGAGATATGCCTGAATTTAAAACAGTTGTACTAGAATTCATAAGGTGGATTTCCAGAAAAATCAGCAATCACACCATGAGGGTTTTCAAGATAGAACACCTCAAAAATAGGATTATCTGTGGTCTGATACTGCCCCTTAACGATAGGGTTATTCATGCAGCCTTCCTTTACGCTCATGTTGTTCTCAAATACTGCTTTTCCATGAAGACGAATCCAAGCATATTCCGGAGAAGATACGGAAACCTCTACCTCAGGATTTTCCTGCATACTTTGTAGACTTCCTTTGTGTTGTTGGTACAGAACCAAAGCTTTCCGTCCTGCTCAAAACAGAACATGAATGGACGGCATTTTGCTTTTCCATCTCTTCCTACTGTTGCTAAATACTGAACCGGGTTTTTCTGTAAAAATTCTACTACTTTCTGCATTTTATAGTACCTCCTTAATTTGTTGTAACTTTGTTTGTTACATCTTGTAGTTGTACTATAACACTGACTTGTTGTAATGTCAATAGTTACATCAAAACTTTTGTAACTTTTTATGTATATGCTGCAATCTCTTTTTTCACATCCGCAAGCGTCATTTCTGAAAGCTTCTCCTCCATTGCCCTTTGCACCTCTAAAAGTCTCTTATCAAGAACATGATGAATATTCTTTCCTACCGGACATTTCTGATTTGGATTCTCATGAAAATGAAACAATTGTTCATCCGGTGCACATTCTACTGCCTTATACACATCAAGAAATGTAATCTGTTCAAGTGGTCTGGTATTGTCACTCCGCCAGTTCCTCTTGCAACTTCAATAAGACCGGCAGCTTTTAGTTGTTGCAATATTTTACGGATAATAACCGGATTGGTTCCAATACTTGCAGCCATAAAATCACTTGTCATCTTCTGGTCTGAAAATGTATCTATACAGGCAAACATATGAATTGCCATAGTAAATCTACTGGAAATCTGCATTGTAAACACCTCTCTAAATACCGTCTTCCATGGTTATTACCATCTGATGTCTTTCGGAAAGACTTTCCAGTAATTCTTTGTCAATACCAGAAGCAAAACGAGGATTGATCAATGTCGGCGTAAAGCCAAGTTCTGCTTTTATTTTTGCACTGAGCTGTTCACCACGCTGATAAAAATCACCAAGTCCCAGAATTGCAACCTTTTCACCAGCTTCTTCCACTTTAAAATGATTCAGTCTGTCAAAATCCTTATCTGCTTCACGATAGGTTACCTGATTTCCGGGGATGAGAATCATAACAGGATGTTCCCTTTGATCAACTGACCAATCAAGCATAGAAAGGTATTCATCTTTTGAGGTAGGTGCAAGCACTACCAGATTCGGAACATTCGTGTATGCCGCCAGTCCAAAAATTCCAAGATGCGTAACATCTGTCAAACTATCAAAAGAATTGTAGTTTAAGAGAATCGTGACAGAACTATTGTTAATACATACATCATGGGAAATCTGGTCATACGCTCTTTGAATAAAGGTTGTGTTTGTAACCACAAGCGGCTTCGCACCGTTTTTTGCAGCACCAGATGCCATGGCAACCGCCTGTTCTTCCGCAATCCCTACATCCACATACTGCAATCCAAGCTCCTTTCGCT